>Ga0208161_1000016_pt1 | contig 81618 bp, 135 predicted proteins | sample CB_VirMetaG_3_FD_184538 | JGI IMG/M metagenome (GOLD analysis project Ga0208161, IMG submission 184538) | Freshwater to marine saline gradient viral communities from Chesapeake Bay - CB_1508_1S Viral MetaG (SPAdes) (version 4) | ecosystem: Environmental > Aquatic > Marine > Coastal | place... | reverse complement strand
CCAATGTCATATTCCTTTTCCTCTGCAGCAAGGATTATCTTGTCGATCTTCTGCAAGATGACAACATGATCCGTATCAATGCTGTCAGGAAGATGCACGGCAATATGATAATGTATCTCTCTATTTTATTTCAGTGAGTTTCTTTCCAGTTCTTTCCTACTCGTGCCTCACCTGTTAGTGGACACTTAAGTTGGAAGTACTCACCTGATTTTCTAAAAGAATCAATAGCTAATTGTTTATAGAGATCTACATATTGTGGTTTAACTAAAGATTGATATTCATCATGGACATGAGCAACAAAGCCCCAGTCTTTTGCAAAGACTAATCCTTTATTTGTTAGATCATCATAGAGAATAGTAGTAGCTTTCTTTACTGCAATTGCTCCAGTGGATTGGAGGAGTTGGTTGAGTGCCGAATGTTTAGAGCGAATTTGTAACCTTCTTCCGTCAATACCAGTAAGATAACCGCGTTGCGTAATGCGTTCTTCGATGAGATCTTTAAGCTTCTTGATAGCAGGTAAGTTCCTATAAAACGTATCAATCGTTTTCTTACCCTGCTTGTATTGGGTATCGGCATCTTCATCAGGAGATATAATGGATCCAGTCTTTTTTGCACCGCCACCATACAAGATGCAATAAATAAGCCGCTTCGAAAGATCACGAGTTGCTTTGCTGATCTCACCCACACCATCGTAGATCCCAAAGAGTTTGGCATTGTATGTGTGGATATCAAAACCATCTGTACTAACTAGCCTGGCGTACTCACCTTCATCAAAGTAAGCAAGCCAGGAACCCAGTGCTCTGAGTTCTAGTCCAGAAGCATCAGTACCAACCAGCATCCAATCATCAGGAGCATAAAACAGAGCCCGGCACTCATCTCCAAAAGCGTGACCAACACTGGGGACTTGGGCCATATTTGGACGCTTGTGGCTGCATCTGCCACTAATGCAAGCGTTAGTAATAACTTCGCCATGAATACGGCCATCTTTATAAACTTTACAGTGGTTTAACCACGCCTCTTTGCCTTCTGCAATTTGGCCAAGTCTTTTGTTAAACAGTTGATATTCTGCAAGCAACTTAGCTTCTGGGTATTTTTGACCCAGCACTTCGAGAACATCATCGTCAACTTTAGGGCTCCCTTTTTCAGTCGATTCAAATCGAATCTCCGGATATTTATTTTGAAGCCTCTCTGCAATCTGCTGTCTGGAAGCAGCATTGAATACAGTAACTTTCGTTTTAAGTTGTTTGCCAGTCTTTTCCGACCAGCGCTCTTCCTCGATTGGCGGGAAGGTATCTTGGAGTTGATCCTCAAGCTCAGAGCGTCGAGCTTTGAGCGTGTTGACCAACGCATAGGCTGCCTTTTCATTGAAGGGAAACCCAAATGCTTCCTGCCTAGCCATTACTAAAGCAAATTCATGCTCTAGTTCATTACACCTAACATCAAGATGTTGACAGGAAAGATATTCATATAGTCTAGTCGATACTTCTACGTCACCTTCACAATAAGTTTGCATTGTTGGTGTCCATTTTTCCCACACGTCTTTAACTTCTTCATCATCTTTCTTACTCTCTTCTTTAAAGTTAATCTTGCTAACACCAAGCCGCTCACCCCATGCTGCAAGACTGTGGCGACCGAAGTATTTACGAGGGATGTGAGAGAACTTAGAGGCATCCACTGGCTCTAGTTCGGGCCACATAACCCTGCTAACAACTAAAGTGTCGTAGTATTTAACACCTGACTTAAGTTGTAGAGAAGGATATATTTTTCTAAGGGCAGGAAGGTCAAACTTGATAACGTTATGACCGACAATTAGTGTTGCTTCTTTTATAAAATCTAATGCTGTTTCTAAGCTGTGATAACCAGGCTGATCAGCACAGCTAATGATATTACCAGTATCAAGATCACGCAGCACAATGCAGTGGATTGTATCCATTTCTGGAAGCAACCCATTACTCTCAAGGTCCAATACTAATCTCATATTGGTACTGGATCAGAAGAACTTGTTGTAGAGACGAGCTACGTTAACAATTTCAAGATCAGCTGTCAGCTGTTTATCCTGAAGTCTTTGTGAAATATTTTTTGCTTCTGTCAGATCATGCAAGCACATGGCTTTGTTCAGTACTTTTGTACTGCTAACATCTTCTAAAACAACCCCGTCTTTCCCTGGCGTGAAACAAAGTACGTGGGATAGATCGTGATTACACAGGACATAACCGCGTTGCATCTCACACCTCTTCTAAATGCTCGGGAATGGCACGCATTAGAAAAATATCCAATGCAATGTGCAGCAGCATCGGTGCCATGATCAGTGACTTGCTTGGTAGTCCACCAAACAAAGAAGCCAGTTTGTCAGAGAGATCTGTCTTATGAAGTTCTTGAAACTCAATGGAAAACATATGAGCTATGCTGAGCAAGAAATCTTCCAGATCCTCATCAGGATTCTTCAGGCGTTCTACGATATCCCAAAGCTCCTGATCCTGTTGGATTGTTTGAATTAGATCGTCCAAATCATGACCTATAGAGTATGCCGCAAGCGTAGCACTACTACTTTTAAGATCAATCAACAGTACTGCAAGATTGTTCTTACGCCATTAAAACCATGGTCAGGTGATGCTTGGATCTGGCAAGTTCATGTAGGTATTAGTAAGTCAAAACGTCAACTTAATGACTGGTACAAAGAAAAGAAAAACAAAAGAACTAACAATATGAAAAGCCACCTCACAGGAAAAGGTGGCATTAAACCTTTGATAGAAGCTTGCAATGTTCTTTTACGTATGCGTTGGGTTCTAGAACCGGGCGACTGTTTGTATCTTGATTGTCAATCCAGTCAACCCGACAAACAGTTTCGAGCTTATTACTATTGGGCAAAAAATAATCCAGATGCTATTGCAGACCTGGAGAAGAAACGTTTTTGGTGGCATCGACCACCTTATGTTGGTGATCCTTTATATGAGATGGGACGGATTATTCCAGTGGTTCCGGAAGATCCATCAGCTCCTTTGGTGGGCCAACAATATTTTGAATGTTTTCGGGTTGACTTTTATCCTGGAGTCCTTGAAGATATGCTTCAATCCATGGTTCAAACAGGCTCTCAATCAACCCAGGTTCAATGACATTACATAGCTGATAGTAACCAGATCGTAAAGATTCAAGAGAATCAGCATCACCTACTTGGATAAGGTGATCAAACATGGCAGCAAGCCAGCGGTTAGGTTCACGCCTAGGGTCAAGCAGTAAGGTCATAGACGGTTCTGTTGCTCAGAATCTGAAAGCATACTGGCCACTATAAACGATAGGTTGACGACGACAAGGTAGCCAGCAGGTAAATTAAAGTTAAACAGAAAGATTATATTAACGAAGAACCAGAAGAGAAAGATAATTGCAGAAGTCATTCAATTTCAATGATGACACGACGCAAGCAGCCACGGCTGTCACGTTGAGCATAGACAACAAATTCTCCATCTCCAACTTCAGTATCAACAGAAGTAAACAGATTCCAGTTAGGAAGCTGAACAGTATCTGTGGCTGATACTTCGAGATAAGACGGATCAACAAGAGCGATTGAACCGGAATCACAGGCTACTCTCCCTATGATTTTTGGTTTAGATAATAAGGCCATGGTAAGGTTCTTGTAAAGCACATAGAACCTATTATAACAACGGGCCGAAGAAGAACCACGTCAGGCCTGGGGAGCAGAAGTTTTTGTGGTTTCCTTCTGCTGGTAACTGAACAGCCGTGCCCTCATTGGTGCGGCTGCGCCCCGTTATAGTACCTATAAAGTTTTAATCTTTAAAGATGAAGATCGACGATCTGTCAGTTTTTTTAAAGTATGTGCTAAAAGAAATGCCGTGTACCTGGGCAGTACCAAAAGCAAATAGTGTATGGAAGATCGGAGAAGTTACTTCAACATTGCTTTATAGGAAAGCACCTTATCAAGTACAGATGTTTTCTGTACCGGAAGGTGTAATTATTCCTGAACATACTCACCCAAATGTTGATAGCTATGAAGTTTATCTAGGTGGTCATATTAAGTTTTCTTTTGAAGGAAAGTATCTACACTCAGATGAAGAATTAGAAGTTGATGAATCGGGAGTATGTAAAGCACGTGGCCATGTGATTAGAGTTAAACCAAACAATAAACATGGCGCTGTTATTGGACCTGGTGGCGGCGTGTTTTTATCAGTTCAGAAATGGCTCAACGGTGTTGAACCTCATTGTGTAGCTAAAGACTATAGTGGAATCTGCTTTAGCCAGGATCACTATGATCTAGTTGTTTCTGGACAACCTGAATTGAAAAATCAATTAACAGAGCAAGATGTTGTTTCTAATTCTTAATACTAACTTAAGACTTAGTGTTGCAGTATAAACTGTAGTAATTAATACAAATTCTTATAGTTAAGAGTATGTGGCAGCAGCCATGACTCAATTAACTTATCGGGGTGTTCCTTATTTTAAGGAGCAAGAAGCTTTAGCAAATCGTAACTGGTGGAATTTAGCGCACCGGCCTACGCTGTGGCTTCGGTATCGCGGTCAACAGTACCGTCCAATCCAAATTGGCGGGTTACTCTGAAGCTAGAGAGGATCCCGTTCACGGATATTAAGTAGGGGTCGGCCCCTACTCCTCTCGTTGCTTCATCGTTGTCTGACATCACAGCTTCCACTCTGTGATATCGGCGATCATCCGCTTGGATGAGTAACCAGTGGCCACTGGTGTGGTCTGCAGAACCAAAGAAATTATAAAAGGTTAAATCTTGGTTGTCGAGCCCTGGAAGCGCTCACGGCTGAGACGATGTGTAATCTGGTCGCCGTGCTCTGGCACTTGGTCTGGACCTTGATGAACAAGGATTTCCCAGATGGTGCGGTTGAGCTGCATAAGTTCTGTGCAGTACTTGAGGATTGCTTTGTCTTTACTTTGACCTGGTTTGTAAGTGATTAGTTTTTTAGTGACACCAATAGGTTCATCCTCATTATTCTTGGCATAGCAAGCAATCCAATAGGTTGCTTGTTTTTGTTGTTCTTTCGTGGCGATAAAGCCTTTCATTGGTGGTAAAATTCTGTTGCCCTTTATACTTCATGGGCGTTACCCGCATCTTAGCTGCGGTTAAGACCTTGCTCCGAGAGGCTTGGTCCAAGCTGAGAGAGTGAGAAAGCCGTGGTTCCACACACGGCTTAGCTCTTAACTCAAGCAGCAAGAAGCTGTTTGGTTTCTTGGTGAACTAACTGATCAACAGTTGTAATGATCTCCTGGTAAGCACGGAAGATCCGATCACCTGACTTGAGTAGGTCAGCTACGACATCATCAGACGCAACGTTGTGATGAACAATGTACTGGAAGCTACGACCACCAAGATCCAAACCGTAATAAGAACAAACAAGATACGCGACTGACTCTGCTTCAAGTTCTTTGATCGAGGACGAGTCATGCTCCTGGTACTCATCACGGTTGTGAAGGATGGCATGGCCTAGCTCATGGGCCAGGACACTGATCATGGTTGCAGTGTTCAGGTCACTACGCAGTTCAATTCTACTGGCGCGACCACTATTTTCAAACCAGCAGCGGCCTAGTGCTCTACCTAGTTCCTGTTCACCAATGGTGAGGACTTGAACAGAGCGACGTTCTGCAACACCATACATGCCACAGAGCACTTCAGCCGGAGCATTCTGATCCAATTGGGCTAACATCGTGGAGGTATCTGGTTCGGGGATTGGATCCCCGTGGGTTTGATGGTGGTCGTAAACCTTGACTCCACGGAACCGAATAGCAAGCTTCTCGGGCGTGCCATCCGACTTCCGAATGACATTGCCGTTCTCGTCGCGCTTGTCAATAAGGACTGGCGCAAGAATCCAAATCGGTTTGGTAAATTCTCCTTCCTTAAGCTGCCGATTAAATTTCTCATTCCACTTACTCCTGCCTGCAACAAGTGGGCTGAACGGCCAGCCACGCTTCTGTTGCGAAAGCATAATCAGGAGCTTGTTATTGAAGCTGTAATCATGGATCTGCCTGATGGCAGAAAGAAAACCAATCCAATCCTTCGAGTCAAGAACAGATTGAATACCAGCCTTCAAAGCTTCAAGCGCTTTTTCAGGAACCTTTGGTAGTTTGTTTTGGGTTGTGTTGTCCATCGTGGTGTGTGCAAATACAACAAAGCCTGGGACTTACTCCAAAGGATGCCCAGGCAGTTAATCAGATTCTGTAATCTTTATATGTTCTGGTACTTTCTCTATTGCACGACGGATAACACGCAGGGAGTAGGTGTACTCTCGCATGTCCTGTCCACCGTAAACAATGTCTAACCAAGCTGCAAGAGCAGCTGTCTTCAGGCTGTCGTCATCCATGGGCTGCCCCTGGAGGAAGCATCTATATTAAATCTCCCAGGGGTCGCTGCCGCCCAGGGCCTCTGCAATGATGGGGAACTGCCCACAGAAGATCGTTTTAATATCTTTTGCAATCTGCATGTGTTCCATTTGAGTACCATTCTTCTCACGTAGAGATAGATAAGTAATCCAGGAACGTAAGGAACCATTCATGTATAAACGAGTCGGAGATGCAAGGGGAAGAATGCTACGAGCACATTCCTTAGCAACACCTTTGCTTACCATCTCCTTATAAAGATGTTCACTCTCTTCAAAGAGTGTACTGATACGCCTGTAAAATTGACCAGTTAATTCTGCATCAAGATCATCAACAGAGTTTTGTCTGTTCTTTAGATCTTGACGACGTAAATGAGGAACATAGGTTGAACCAAGCAGATTAATATCTGCGTAGCGCTGGCTAAATTCCTGGAATGAAAATGAGCGGTGGCGTAAGATCTGAGCAGAGATAGCACGAGTTGTGTGGATTTCTACGCACATGTTTGCCATTTCAAATGGCGACCAGTGTGCATTCTTAATCAGATAACGTAACAACTTAGGAGCTGTCTCCATGTTATTTTCGTTAGCTGGCGCAGAGACACGAGCCATCTTTGTAATTAAAGCTTCTGCATCTGGCGTTCTCCAGATGAGTTCAACAATGCTCATTTAGCATTCCTCATTTTCAAAAACTAAACGTTGACTAGCGTGATCACTAGAACGGACGGCACCATCCCAGAGTACTTGAATCCACTTACGTTTGTAACCTTTGCTATCTTCTTTAATAAAGATTCCGGTTACTTCACCTAAGCGACTGGGGAAGACTGTGTGAGGTTTGCTTGTTGGTGAGAGAGGACCTGACATTCCTTTTTTGTTATACTTAACGCGATCACCAACCTTAAATTCACGCCTAGCTTTACCACTCATTGTTGTTGGTTGTGATGGTTTTAATCGGGTAAAGATTCAAGAGCATCAAGAATAACGTCGTAAGACTTTTTATCAAGTCCTTCTTCTACTAAAACTTCAAGAGCGTGTAACGCCTGCTCTTTAACTGTTAAGCAGTTACCACGACGTTCATCGTAAAGTCCTTCTACAGTTTCTTCTGGATCTACAGCTTGGTTACTTTCTAACCAATCACAACAGGCTTCTAGTTCCTGATCAGCACCCCAGCGAGCAGCTTGGTAAATCAAGTTAGTTAGTTCTATTTCTTCGTTATCATTCTGCCATTGTGCACGCCACTGGAGAATGAGATTAGCAGATGGGATGATTGGATGTGTCATGTGATTTATTCCATTAGTGAATAGTAATCTTCACGGAGTTTTTCATATTCAGACTCCAAACAGATGCGCATCTGTGAATGTTGAGAAGGAGTTTTCAATCCATCCCAAAGGATACTGACATAACAAACCCTACTGGTTCGACCATTCCTTGAAGTAAGAACTTTGATTGTGTTATCAACCACAACACCACGTCTGTGAGTTGTGTATTGTTTGATTGATTCTCTTACTTCAGTGCGCACCGCAGAAAGCAGAGAAGCTTTAGGCCGCTCTGCTACGCGATCACCTGGTTTGAACTTAGGCAGGACTGGAGGCAGACTGGGAGCCATTGGTTGGGGTATCCAAAGTAGCAAGGTACTCGCGCATCATGGTAGCAAAATCATCACCGGTCAAATCTTTAAGAAAGTTGTATTCTGGATGGGTTTCTTCATCCCATTCAAACGTAAAAATATTGGTCTCATCGTTAAAGGTAACGGTGAGACCATCTTCACTACAGGTTTCCATAAAAGCAACTAACGCTGCTTTATACTACTACTAGATGTCAAGAAGTAAGTGTGTTTTTAATCCAACTTCTGACTGTTGTTTCACCCATACCCAACTGCCGAGCAATTGCTTTATAGGTGAGACCTGCTCTCCTGAGCTGGTGGCAAACCTGTAGTTTACTTTCTTGAGGAGAAGACCTGAGATAACTATTCATTGTTTCCTGATCAACATCAGTAAACAATGGATGCTCAGGCTCCTTGGGCTTTGTCTTGGCAATACGTGGTGCCTTAGGTGGATGGATATCTAAGACACCAGTAACGCGGATGGAACGTGCACCAGGGTTAGCAGCAAGTGCTTTATCTTGTGCATCAATTCCATTCTTTGCTCTGATCTTAGATGGCATGGGTTTGCCATCTCCGAACTGAACCAAGATACTGTACGTTTTTTCCATCAGATCTTGACGTGCTTCCAGCTGACGTTTTCAATGACGTTCCTGACGGTTGCCACGTGAACGCCATAAGCTTTTGAGATCTCTTCTAGCATTGCTTGCTTGGAAGGAAAGCTGGCCATAAATTTTGGATCGCTCATCATGAGACGGATCTCACGGACGTGTTGTTCATTGAGCTTAGCCATGCCGTTGAGTTCACCAACGCGCTTATCACCACCAGGAAGTGGGACACCTTTGCGTCGGGTCTTTGGCATCTTGACTTCAGTTGCCTTGACCTGGGGCATGACGTGATGTAGAGGAGCAGTGATACGGATCTGCTCGTTACCACGTTGTGCAGTGAGGATCATCTTTCCATCTTGAACATCGATGGAAGGGGCGTCAGCTTCTGAGAGTTCAAGGAGCTGAACAGGTTGGAATTGAAAGGGCATGGTACGTGTGCAATGGATTTGCGCCGTTTGCTTGCAAATACTAGCGGCGGCGCTCTAGACTGGCAATGCAGCTTCAGAAAGGAATACTGAAGGCTGTGTGTGCAAAGTAGGAATTGGACTGGGGTGGTGCCCGGTCCATTTTTTTATCTATTAGGTGGGGTATGTATTGGAGTATGTATTGGTACATATGTATCTATTGTTAGTTATATTGTTATGTATATATCTAATATTCTTACGTGGCGGTGGGCCGTTCTCCAAGGGGAATGTTTTTGAGATTTGTTTGCAAAATAAAATGAGGCTAGTCAGTAGTACTGCCAGCCTCTTCAAATAGATTTAATTATTTATTAAGTTATTTATATTGTCTTAATAGTTTGTTTATAGCCACTCGAAATCTTCTTCAAACCATTTGACGAATGCATCACTACCTGCTGCATAACGCTTACCGTCCACCATATACATGATGTTCAGTTCTTGTTCTTTGGATGCAGTGATCAACCATTGAAGATCACGACCTCGAATAATGTCACCGCATTCACATACTTCAATGTAATCTTCTAGCTCGCCGTTATGTTTCCACTTACGCCAGCTACCAATCAGCTTTGATTGGCTAGGCTTCATCCATTCAGGGAACGTTCCATCCTGGAGCCAGACGCATTTGTAAACGCGGCATGGATCTTCAGGGCGTTGTTCGTAAACGGTGCATCCATTACAGCCAACATAATGGCAAGGTGAACCATAGGTTAGAACCTGGTCAAAGACTTCAGCATATAACCAGCCGTGGCAGCATAGGTTGCATTCACCACATTCACGAGCCACATCAGGTTCGATAATCTCGTCGTCTTTATCTTCTACGTATCCTTCAGGTTTATCAGGTAAACCAATAGCAGAGTGGATCTTGTTTAGTTTGTCGAGATCGACGGAATCAAATTCCTTTTGCATCTTGGTTGAGTGCGTGTCGTTGAAACAGTTTAGCAGTCATTACGGGATAAATCCTTTTTGTATTCGTAAAGACCACGGAAGAAACAACCAGAGATAAACCGCTGGAAATCTGTTTCATTACGGACGATACCCATACCTTTCAAGGTCGTCAAGAGGCTTGCAATATCAAGACGTTGATCGTCAGTAAGAGTAAGGTACGACCTATCGGACATGTGCCTTGTTATTTATTGTTCATTGTAGCTTACCGAACAATGTTGGTTTGAGATGTAAGGAGAATCACATCTCATCAAAGTAAAGGAACTTCTTAATTTCTTTATCATTGGCAAGTAGTAACTTCTCAATGGTTTTCAATTTCTTTTCAGCAGCTAATGCACGGTTGCTCCAGTAAGTTAGCTGTTGATTTGTTTCTGTAAGTTGAGACTCAAGTGCGTTTTGAAAGATTGCACTAGGACTAATATCAAGTCCAGATGTTTTCCACCTGGAGTGCATATCATCTGGGATACTAACGGATAGTACGACTGCCATAAAAAATCTGTGTTACCTCGATACAAGATAACACAGATTCTTACTCTTTTCTTTTGTCGTAATCAGTGATCAACCCAGTCCATAACTTTGCTTACACCTGGCGACACAGTTGATACCAGGGGGACTGGTTCTGCTACACACAGTTGATCATTGATAAGACGCATGGCATTGGAGAACTCAATGGCATCGTCTAGGTTTGGGAAAGCAGGAGCAAAAGTACCTACATCAGCATGGTGCATCATGACGATGTAAGCAGTCACGGGAAGTTTCATTAGGTTTGGTTAGGTTCCCCAGGGATCAGTGACGAGGATGATCCCCGGAGTGGACTTAGATTAACACAAATGGACCGCTCTTGTACCAAAGAGTGGGGTTTTCTTTGACAGCCTGATCAGCTTCTTCGTGATCAGTGATCTTAATGACTTCGCTCTTTCCGTCAGGTCGTTGAGCAAGGATTGCCCAAGCCAGTTTTCCTTGTGTGTTCATATTGGATTCCATGGGAGATATTTTCCATCCGGTAATTAATTATCGAGGGCACAAACCTGTCCAAGTACGGTGTTGTGTAGAAGTGAAAACCATTGCTACGACAGGGTTTGTAGGCAAACTAGCGTAGCAATGGATCGATAAGCAAACGTGAAGGTAACCTTAAGTTTTTCCTATCGGTTTGGTCCTACTGGAGAGGGTCAGATCCCATAAGTGAAGTGGTGTCTTAAGGTTTTGAACAGCTTTGGAATGCGTTCCACAAGGGTAGCGATTTGCCATGGTTTGACAACGCGCCAGCTCTTGAACTTATAAATCTTGTCAAGACTCATGAGTACCAAGATGACTGAGCAGCTGTCATAGATGATGCCAATGACCATCCGTACCTTGCGCCATACAGTCCAAAACTGTTTGGTGCGGGCAAACTTGGCATTGCCTTTGTAGAAATGATGTGCCTTGGTTCTGTAAACCATCAGCCGATCACCATCGATGGAGCAGGAGCAAGCAGGTAAACAGTACGTTGCTTGCGGATCTTGTTCTCAATGGAAGCAAGGATCTGTTGGATCTTGCCACGTAGGCCAGTAAGGATTGTCTTGCCATACTTCTTGACAAAGTAGGCAACAATCAATGCAGTACCAACGATGGCTGCAATCTTGAGGCCAAGAGATGAGGTAGCAAGGAATCCAATCATGTCGTTACATTCTCCACCAGCTGGCGGAACCGTTGCAACAACAGGGATTCCAGGCCCTACATTCATTTGAGGGATTGGAGGGATGGCAGGCATCTGTCCCCTTGGCGTCACGAGGCCATTGAGGAGACTGATCTGCCTGAGATTTGTGAGGTATTCAGATGGTGAGAACATTGGATTGTGTGCAAAAAGACCGTGATCCAACTGCAGATACAGGAGGACCACGGCTGAAGTAGTTTAGGATCACAGCCTGGAGTGGACTGTTCGTACGTTACATGTAACTGATTCTTATGAGTCTCAGGTTGCATCGACTGCAGTACGTTCCAGTTGATCCATCAAGTTAGCTTGAGGCTGGGTGTCCTTGATTTCGATGCGAGCAATGATGTTGTCAATGAGGTCAAGAGCCAGGTCAAGACCCATCTCTTGTTCGCCGTGAATACTATCAATAAAGAGAGGATCCTCAAGGAGGTTCGTAATTTTGAAATGGACATTACGTAATGCTTCAACAAATTGTTCTTGTTTCTGATCAGCTGGCGATTGACGCATCTTCATTGTCTTGACGGCGAAGGTATAGAGGTTCATGCAGTGTACACGGAATCACTCTTTAGGTTCTGGTTTGTACCAGGGTGCTGTGATTTGTAATGTACCGCCAAGTAGCTGTTGCGCCTTGGATTCATCAGGTTTGTGTTCCCTGATGATAGGTGTTACATATTTCTTATCATGTTCAATTTGCATCTGCTCTTGGAGCTTTGCAATTTGTTTGTCAACGTTCTTCATGGTACGTTCTGTCTTCCATGCCACCCAGTCTGGGAAGCAATGGAGACGGATAGCTTTGATAAAAGGATTAAGTTCTAAAGAACGTTTGTATTCGATGAGGATGTTCGTTATTTCATAGGCAGCTGCATTCCAGACGTTGTACATAACTGAAGTAAGGTAGGCTTACTTCCAGTCTGGTGCATCCTCTTCTAGTTCACGCTTATATTCATCTAGTTTTTCCATGATGTATTGAGTTTGGATATCATCTTCACTGATGTTTGACATCATGAAGCGATTACCATTCTCATCAATGAAGCCACCAACAAAGCCAGCACCTGCTTTGTCTGCTGCTTCTTTCATCCTGGCGACAAGTTGCATCCCAGCCAACTGACGCATGGTTGGTGCATCAGTCTTGCTGAGATCCTTGGCATTGTCGTTGGATTCCCATTCAATGTTGTTCATGGTTTTGATGATGAGAGATTTGTTCTTGTTGCGATGGATAAAGAACTGAGGATGGTTAGCCATTCATTAGTTCTGGTGCGTACTCAATGTGATAAGTGATTGGTATCTTGCTTTCATCTTGATTACTTTGGTGATTACGTTGATTATATTCTTCAACTAGATCTAAAGCTGTATATAAGTTAGTTTCTGTTGTATACCAAGTTCGATGTGGATCTTTGCCATCATTGTGATGGACTGTTTGAAGGATCTTAAACATTGTTCTGGAGACTAATCGTTACAAGAGTGGTATTCAGCAAGGACAAACATGAGGCTTAGTTCACCCGACATAAAACGTCTGGTTTCAAAACCACCTGTTCCCCAGTGGCGTTCCTTCTCTGTTGCTGCTTTATAGAGAAGATAACGGGCAGTCTCTTTGATGCGTTCAATGTTTGGAACGCGAGTAGTTTGATCTTCTAGATCATTTGAATGTTGCCACTTCCAGTCCAGAGCAAGCATTGCATCATGGACCTTGGTGAAGTTGAAATGATCCATGATGTATTTGATCTTGGTGTCGTAATCCTTGACAGGCAAGGTTTCTTGACGACCAGATTTCTTCTTCTTAGTCATGGCTAATTAGATTTGGTATTGGTTTGTTTGATTAATGCAAAATTGGATTTGGATTTAGGACGTTGACGCTTGAGAGGAATAGATTTATTGCCTCCACGAATGTCCGTTAATACTTTGTCTTTGTTAGCCATGGTGTTGAGGAAAAGGAAAGGGCACTAGTAGATGTGTACTAGCACCCTTGTTGTTTAGACGGAAGTCAGGAGTGCATCTCTTGATGCTGCTTCCATGCAGCCTGGTGACGCTCCGCTGCACTGATGGGAGGCTCACCTCCATCGTTGTCGTACAGATACTGAGGAGTCGGATCGTCATCCCAGACTGCAAGGTACTTCTCCAGTGCTGGCAGGATCTCATCTTCGATGATCTCCATAGACCAGTACGGTTCAGCCTTCCATTCAGGCTTTCTCTGATCATCAATGAGGAGTTGCTTAACTCTCTTTTCCATGGCGTAGATCAGGCTATGGAAGTCATTGATCTCAAGGATGTTGTAAGACATGGTGATGTGCAAAAGCGGAAGGTTTGGTGGTGATTTAACGGAGGGTGAATTCTCCCTCGTCGTCATAATCACTATTGTCTTCTGGGATCATGTCATAGGTGATGAAGCCATCACCCAGAAGATCATTGTCCTCATGTTCCTCTGGTTCTTGCCAGGGGTGAGGAACGATCCAACCCATGAAGGGACTGTGAAAGTCGGACATTGTTTGGTAGCAATGTGAACTACGCATACCTCGGACCTTCTGTTACTGTATAAATGAATACAGATCCCAGGAGGAAGTCATGCAAGGAGCACTGGTGACGTATCTTGCCAAGGCAAAGGCTACTGCCATTCGCAGTGGGAAGCAGACTTGGTATGCAATTCGTCAAGATGAAGCGGACGCAAGGAAAGAAAACCTCACGTCCGCTAGTTCATATGTACTCAAGAAGTAGTTAATTACTTCTTCTCTATTTAATCCAGCCTGTATTACGAAGTAGTTCAGTCCGTGTGCTGTCCATATCGTCGTACTGAGCTGGAGCTTCTGGTGTCCATGTCCAGTGGGTACATTTGTGTTCCTTGATCATCTCTTCTGTATCTTCAAACTTTGCTGTTGTCCAGCCAAAAGTGGGAGAGAAGAAGAGGAGGTCACCAAATGAATCACTATCACTAGCAAGTGGCATGTGTTCCCCCTGGAGCGGAAAGACCTTAGAAGACATGGTGATGGTAGCGGAAGCAGGAAGGAAGTAAAGAGTAAGTTGGAACCATTAAGAAAATGTAAAGTCCAACTTACTCATAGTGTGGTCTGATTTGCGGATAAAAGTCCGCATAACCTTGACCTAAATTGATGTCGTAAGTTTTCTCTTCGTAGTCTTCACCGTCGTACTTCTCGTGGAGTTCGTGGAGAACCCTGATGGCTTGCGCGCGCGAGAAGATGCAGATGGTTTCGATGGGGTAGCCACACTCGTAGGTCCATCCACCTTCTTCTGGGCCACCGTACGAGTCCCAGACTTCGTGGACCGTGATCGTCTTGGGCTCTCCTTCGAGATCACTGTATCTGTCATACCAGTAACCGAATCGTTCTGTACGTTCGATTGGAGTTTCTTCTTGCCAGCAGGTGAGGGTGTGCATAGGTTGAAGATGGTTGCAAAGATGAAAAGGATTCCAAGAATAAAGAGTTCCACAGGGTGGAGGTCTTGGATTGATTGAGGTTTCATGATCAGTAAGTTGAAGGTTCAAAGTAGTCAGGATTGAACATTAAGTCGTTGAACATTGAACTGTTTAATCCACGTCACAAGCTTTACAGTTGCGTCTGCAGATTCCAGTCCAATGCAACCTGAAGTACCTGATTCGCCATTGTTCTTACCCCAGGATGGATCCTGGTGAAAGCCAAGGGCAGATCGGTTGGTATTAAAGAGTGGAGTGACCGGAACCCAGTAACCTTTACCGAGTTCCGGATCATCGAAAGGTGCAGCTGCAATGCCGTAGCGGTCAATCGCATAGTTACCAATGGGTAGTGGCGATTTGTTACCTGCTGTGTTGCGGTTTGCAGTCTGCCGATAGGAACGTCCTACTAATGCAGGAAGTTGATCTAGGACTTGACCATCACTGGAGACTAATTCCAAGGTCCATACTGGATCTTTGGTGCTCTTGATGGTCTTGTCTGTACGTTTCAGTACAAGATAAGCAGAGGGCCGTGCAATAGCACGAGGTACCAAGGAATCAAGCTTGAGTTGAATCCATGGTCTTGCTGAGCCTGGCTCTGGAGTTGAACCTGGCTCAGGTGTTGCATCCAGTGGTAGTGCACCTGGCGGGACAACTTTGGTGGGATCACCCGTTGCTTGTGCCAGTGGTTGTGCATACATGTATGAGCGGATCTGTTGCTCCTGCTGCTTGTGATCAGAGATCATCTGAGTGACAGAGCTAACGCCAACAGCAGCAGTAATGCCCAGAGCCGTGGAGATAAAAGCAATCATTGGAAGTTTCATGATTACAGGTTGCCTGGCCCAGCGGGACCAGAAGGTTGGTAGTAAGGCTGCGGCGCATTAAAGTTGCCAGGACCGCGCACTGGAGGCGGCGGCTGTGGCATCGGTTGCGGCTGCGGGAAGTCGTTAGCCCCCTCTTGAATCACATCAACAGGTGGCGGAGGAGTGGGAGCAGGCATCTGTTGCTGAGTATTTGTATCAGATGATACATTCTCAGCTGTTGTTGTGCTGCTCTGCTGGTCCTGAGTGGTCTTTGTAGGTTGATCGACAGGCGTTTCAACTTTGCCTGGAGGATCATCACTACGACCAGGAACTAAAGCGCTGACTGTCATCTGGATTAATGACATGGCAACGCCAGCAACGAGGAAAGCAGCTAAGCCTGCACCAATAAGGAGAAGGTTGCGTCTCATCGGCAGAGGTAATCACTACGCATCCAACCCACAAGACCGTTGAATTCAACGCGATACCAACGAAGACCGTCACTGCCCCACACCCAATCAAGGGTGCGGATGTAAGAATCGTTCGGGATGGAAGCAATCATGCGATTGTTCTTCGATGGACCATTGCGTAGGTTGACGGATGAGTACGGATCACGTGTACAGGTGGTTGCCCACTGTGCGTGTGCCGGGAGGGCCGATAAAACCAGTAGAGGTATAAGTAAAAGTAATCGTTTCATTCTTCATTAAGAAGCTGAGGTGATGTAGGAAGCTAAGTCCTACAGAAAAGGGCCGTAGCCCCTTAGTGTAAGAGTCAGTTCAGAAAGGAACTACTTCAGCAGTAGGTTCCTGGCTATAACCAGGTGCCACTTGCTTCTTCAGTCCACCGTTGGCTTCGATGACACCAGCAGCTTCAGCAGTGCGCTGTGCTGTGGAGATCTTGCCAAGGCGTAACATGTCACAGCTGGTCACAACAACTTCCATACGACCACGAGGATTGCCCTCCTGGTCCTGCCAAGTGTTGTAGCGGAGGCGATACTCCAGACCAACAGTGTCACCTTTGTTCATGCGCTGGCTGATGCGCTCACCCACGCCGTTGTAAGCAACGACAGGGATCGGAGAGTCATCATCCTTCGCATTGGAAGGTGCAATACGGAACTCAGTCACGGAAAGTGAATCGGTAGGATTCTTCACCACAATGTCAGAGACGATGGTGCCGATGATGGTGCCGTTATTGAAGCTAGACATGGTGAATGTCAAGGTAGGTGTACAAAGCAGGAATGAATCCTGCAGAAACCCATCATTGCTGATGGGAAAGTGCAGAAATCACTGCATGGATTCCTCAACAAGCTTCTCAAGTTTCATCTCTCGATTAGCTTGTTCTTCCTCCATGATGTTGGCGTAATGGATCTCATCACGCCATTGTGCCAGCTCATTAGAAATGATCCTGGCGGCAAGCGTTGCAGGTAGAACATTGTTCTCCTTTGCACGCTCAGACAGGAAGTCCCAATCCTCCTGGCTAAGGCCAGTCAGCTTGTTGACGCCTGGTAGATAGAAGGTGTAATTCATTTGTCAATTGGATTGAGAAGATCAGTCATTACTTCATCCACCTGGAGCCAGATGTTCAGAAGTAATTTGTAAGAACCAATGTCGTTTGCCATCTTGGTGAGGGTAAACTCCACGTTCCAATGAGGTGAATAGCCGTTGGCAGTCTCATCGGATACTAGTTCTTGAAACTTTCTCCAAGTTTCTGTATCTTCCTCCTTTGCATAGCGCATTGTCGGAAGGCAGTGGAGAAGAAGCCACACGTCATCGTGGGCATACATTAGGTCTTCCATTTAGAGACAAAAGAACAGGAAAATGATGGTTAACATCAATGAATCAAATAAAATCTTTCTCATGGTTTAAGCGAAGCGGAAGGCCCACTTACAACCATCCGAGATACACAGCCGTAGCTATCACCTACGACTGTTTTAATAGACACAACTTGATGTAAGTTGCGGTTACAAGTTGCTAATACTCTGTGGTTAATTGCTTTGTTAAGGCCTATACAGCCAAGGAAACCAAGGCTGGTGCCTAACATCACTGCGATGTATGCAGGAAAGCATTCACGATGGGCGTCGATAACGCTGAACATGCGGGTGTTCTTCATGGCAAAGCAGGAACTCATCAGGCTCCCCATGTCAGGGAGCGACCAGAGGGAGCGGTGGCTGCCCCCTGGTTTCGTTCTATGCGTCAATGAAATGCTGCCAGCTTAGTTCCAACTGATTACTCAGTTTGTATCCCTGGCTAATGAGTTTCTTGACAGAGGAGCGGATATGCTCTACAGGAGCCTCCAAGCGAATGTACTTGGAGACATGTCGATCCAGGTCAACCTTGGTCATCTCTGCAAAGTCACCGCGAATGGTGACGAGATAACCATCGTTGTCCTTGGCGTAGATGAAAGATTCCATGGTGTGAAAGTAGGAATGATGTGATCATGAAGATCACAGGAAAGGAAGCAAGCTTCCCTTCGGGTGACCATCACTCGGTGATCAGAGCATTGAGCTCTTCTTCGATCTCTTTCGGTAAGGTATAAACTCCATCATCTGGAGTAATGAAGTCAGCTACTTTGCGGCGTAGCTTATTCATACCTTGTTGAACTTTATCCTTCTGCTCATCACTGAGACGAGCATAAGCGACAGTGCTGCCGACAACAGCAGCTCCAACGAAAGTGACTTTGAGGATGTTGTTGAGAAGTGACATGTTAAACAGTGGTGGAAGTGACGGTAAACGTTGAGAGAGGCAATCAGATGAGGCTGTAAGGGCATCACAGCTCAGAGCTGGTACCCATTAGCGATGCACCAATCACGGTGCCTCTGATTGTCTTCTACAGGCCAATCATGTGCTTGGCATTGTTTAGTCGTAGCAATATCAATCTGATCAATTACAATGTGTGTAAAGCTCACTAGGCTAATCGCCCAGAGAATAACAACAACAGCAGTGTCTTGTTTCATGACAGAGTGGTGTGTGCAAAGCCTGCTGAAGTGCAGGCAATAACTGGAGGAGGGATTGCACCTCCTCTCCCGCTTTAACGGATCAGCTTTGGACAAGAGATTCTGTTATAAAGAACTGTTCTCCTTCTTCTGAATCTTGCATCTGAACATAACGTTCAGCTGCTAACCTGGTGTTAAACACACCAATAAAGTGATCCTGATACAGATCACCAAGCATCACGACATAAACCGACATGGTTTAATCCAACTGTGTGGTGCCCAACTCCACTGGAGGCAAAAATTAAAAGAACTTTCTCTTCAGGATTAAGCAGAAAAGCGACCGAAGGAAGCGGTACTTGCTGCAGCTGAAATCCCTATTAAAAGAGTATTCAATTCAATAAGTTTGGAAAACCCGTCAAGTTTTCCACATTTGGAAATTTTCGCAGCCCCAAAACCGCACAAAACTCCTGGTCGAAATGAGGTTGAGAAGCGTTGCGGCGCAGTGGATCTAGGGGAAATAGGGTGAGAAAGCGGGGATGAGTGAGTAAAAAAAGGTAAAAAGAGACTGTAAACTGTTCGACAGTTAGAGTGTACGATGTTGTAACTGTCCACCGGTTTATAGCGACCGGAGGGAGCGCTCATCCTTCGCATAAAATACAATATTTAATACAACATTTCATACAGAATCTTTCTCTTACTCTCACACTTTGCGACCGTAGGGAGCATCAAACTCCACACTTAGCGACCGAAGGGAGCGAACATTATCACAGGTTTCTTTTTTTTCTTTCGTCACGCTTCTGCTAGCACAGCTAGCTTGATGTCTCCAGCGATTACCACCCCAAAAGCCAGCTTTTTAAGCCGGTTAGGGGATCACTCCTGGCGTAAATACTGTATTGATTGCACCTAAAATCAGTTATATCTAGATAAATTTATAAAAATGCCTGTATCTCCGCAGGATTATGCGCTTTGGGCGCAGGCAACTGGCAATCCATACCCTACAACTCCACAGGAAAAGGCCCGGTTAGCCCCTGAAGTGTATGATTTCAACCGGGGATTTGGTAAATTCAAGGGTTTTGATGAAGTACAGGGCTTTCAAGCCGATACTGTTTACGATCAACCCATTTCTATCCGCCATTTTGGCGAAAATACCTTACTTCAATCGCCAATTACACCCGATAACAACATTCCAAAGGTCGCTGGACAGCTCAATAACAGCTTGACTGGCCAGCATTACAGCCAACACCACGCTGATGACGCCTATGAAACAGGTTTTGGTGGAACTGAACAGCCAAAATCTCTCCTTGAAAAGGCAGCCTTAGGGGCGTTAGGGGTAGGTGCTGCAGCTGCTGGCATTTATGGTGCACAAAAACTCACGGGCCGTGACCTTGGCGTTGGTCGCATCGGTGGAATGGTGCGTGATCTAGGTAAACGCGCTAAATCTGGTGTTAAATCTGCTCTTGGTTTAGCACAAGAAGCTGTTGATCCCTCTTTTGTTACACGTGAGGGTGCAGAAAACGTTCTTGCTGTAGCAGAAGGTGGTATTTCTACACTGGATGACGCTGCTCCAGGTATTGTTCGCGGTCAAAACGTTATTCCTGCAGAAGTTCGTGTACAACAAACACTGAAGTCACGTATTCCAGACCCATGGAGTGAATCTGCTCTTGGTAGTGGGGCACAAACCATGTCTGCCCCGGCACAACAAAGTGTTATTGGCGGGCAAACAACAGCAGCTGGTTTAGATCCTGATATTCAATCTCGTGTTTCTCAATTTGCACAAAAGATTGGTTATGGTCCAATTACAAACGCACCTTCTGTAGCAGGTTTAAATCCATCGACCCAGATTCCGACTGCTGGAATGTTTGGTGGTAAATCTCAAAACATCATTCCGCTATCTCAAGGGGGATTAGGAGAAGGTGCTGTTGAATCCGGTGCTCTAGCAGGTTTACTTGGTAGGCAACGTCCTATTCCAGAAGGTTCTCTTTCTGGCGTGCAACGTAGCTTCTCAAATGATCCACGTGTTGCCACGGTACAAAAGCAAGCTGAGAATATTTTCCAAGCAACCGGTGATCCTGGTGTGATCCGTTCTGCATATGCAGAAGCACCTGGTTTACCGATCCGTGTCACCCTACCTTCTGGTGAGAGTGTTCCAACTGGTTCGCTGTATGAAGCATTTGGCCAGACTGTTAATCCAACGACTGGTATCCCTGTAACGCAAGGACGCAGTGAATCGTTGCAAGGTGCGCTCAATATGCAGAGCAAGATGAAAGCTCGTGCATTAGAGCAACTTGGTGTTCCTTCTACTTACCAACCATCACAAGCAGAACTGCAAAGTTTAGATCCACGTACTAAGAAGTTACTGGGTGAAACTGCAGAAGCTGTCAAGATTGCACAAGCCAGTCTTGCTGATGCAGAAGCTAATCAACTTCTCTATAAATTACGTCCTGAAGTAACGCAAGGTATTCGTGAAGTACCTGTCATTAATCAAACTTCTGGTGAAGTCGTTGGCTCCAGGATTGTTCCTGAAGTAGAAGGAATCCCAACGAGCCAGTACTACCAGATGCGTGCTGGTGGTGGTGCCGGTCGTCCTGAAGTTGGTGGTGTTGGCCGTCGCCGGGAAGCACTGGCGGCAGAAGGTTTTGCAACTCCACAAGGCAGCGCCATCGATGCAACTCCTTACTTGTACCGAAATCTTCAAACTGGCGATGTTTTAACTGAAAGTCAGTTTCAGCAATCTGGGCTGCCAATGAAGGCTGTTGCACCAATGCGGGGAACCGCTGTTGAGCCTCAACGAATTATGGGACGTGAGGGCCGTACTTTCAAAGGCGTTAGTGCAGATGTAATTGATCCACGTTCTTTTGATCCTGCTGCACTAAGCCAGATTGCTGCTGCAACACCAGAGCGTATTGATCCAACCAGTGGTCTTGCCTACACCACACAAGCAATGGGTGGTCAGGCTGCTGCCGACATGCGTCGCCAAATTGAAGCAGCTCGTCAAAGCGGTCGCCGTGTACGGAGTAGCGTAACTCCTGGCGCCACCATTCCAGCAAGTGTCCGTCAGGGCCGAGCCATTAGTGAGAGTGGTCTTGATCCTGCAATGGGTACTCGATTCTCTAACTATCAGCGTGCCGCAGAAGGTAGTGAGCGTGCACAGCAAATTGAAATGATGCGCCAACGTGATGAGTTAGTTCGTAAAGCATTGCGTGGTGAGTTGTGACATTTAGAATAAAACTTATTAGGGAGTAATTATGACAACCCTAGAACCAATCATTGCTTTACTGATTGGCGCTGGTGTTACTGCTGGCGCCACTTGGTTATCGCGTTTGATTTCTGCACGCAACCTGATTAAACACGGTCCTATTTTTTCTCGTGTTTATGACGTGCTTGATCCGTTGCTTGAGCGTAACCTCCCACGCTGGAGTGGATCCGATGTTGAATTTGCTATTGAGTTAGCTATTCAAGCTGTTGCTGATGGTCACTTGGATGCTGCTGAATTAAAAGAACTGACGTTTGAAGTTAGCAAGCGTTGGTTACCACAGGTTGCAGCAGATAAGGTAAAGAAGTATGAAGCACTGGCAGAACGTCCTAAGGCGTTAATTGCTGCTGATTTGCTTAGCAATGTTGTTACAGGTACTGCAAGCAAAGCAGATACTTTAGAAGCAGTTAAACAACTTCTTAAGTGATGAAGAAAAAGAGTAACTGGATTCAAGGCGCCATTAAAAAACCTGGCGCCTTTTCTTCTCAAGCAGATAAAGCAGGCATGTCTACTGCTGAATTTGCTAATGAAGTAATGTCTAATCCAGATGATTATTCTGATAAGACAGTGAAACGTGCACAACTTGCAAAGACACTTGCAGGTATGCGTAAGAAAAAGAAGCGTTCTGCTAAAGGTTAATTGTGGCAAATACAAAACTCCCTTACCTTTCACGAGTACCAGCTGATTCAAAAGAACCGGGTGATTCTTTGGGTCAATTTGCTGACCAGCAAATGTCTGGCGGCAAAGAGTTTTTAAATCGCTGGCTTTCAAACTTGCGTGATACTAACCCTAAGAAGTTACAAGATTATCGGAGTTTTGATCCAGCACTTGATTTAATGGTTGATCCATATAGTGCTGAAATTATTCCTAACACAGGTAAAGATCCTTTTGCTTATAGCGGAACAGATCCCTTAACTAGATTTCTTTCCTCCTACAGACGTAGTTCTGTTGTAGAAGAACCTGTTTATCCAGGAGCCATTTCAGATATTGTTAGACAAGCTGCTCAAGGAGTAGAAGAATACCCTGGTTCTACAGGAACTAAAGTATCATGATTGCAAACGTATTGCGCATGGCAGGCCAAAGGTTACTGCCAATCATTGCTCCAGCTGGTGCTAAACAATTTGCAACAGAAGCTGCAAAAGGTGCAGCGTTAAACCTTGCTTTAGAACAAGGTCTTCCTCTTGCACTTGGTCAAGAAGGTCGCCCTCTACCTGAGAGCATTTTGCGTTCTGTTTCAATTGGTGCTTTAGGTGGACCTGTTGAACGCGGTGTTGTTGCTGGCGCCAAAAAGATGTTCCCAGGTATTTCAACATTGGAGAACCGGGCAACAGAGCGCTTAGCAGGTCTTGGCATTCCTTCTGCTGTTGCAACTGGTGCAGCAGGTCTTGCTGCAAGTGCCGGTAAGCTTGGTTTAGGTACCCTTGGTCAAGCAGCTTTTGTTGAACCAATTAGTACTGCTGTAACTCGAACCGTTTTTCCAGAAGGTTTTAACGGCGGTCAAAATATGCAAACTGGTATACAAGCGGATATGGCAGGTGCTGCAGTTGCACCGCAGCTGGGACAAACTGGTTTACCAGTTGGAATGATGGATCCTGCAGAAGTAGCACATCGTCGTCAATTAGAATTAATCTATGCACGGAACTATAAGTTCCCTAGTTACATTCATCACGTTTCTCAAACTAATCCTGATCCGTTTGCAATTGCAAACCAGATGGTGAATGTTCCAACAGCAAATTACTTTTAATCATGTCTAGGTTTGCAGGAATCAATAATTATCTTTCTAATAGTGCTAAAGCTTTACAAAGTTTTGGTTCAGAATTTGGTACCTACTTACAAGAAGGTTTAAATATTGGCCGTGGTGCTTCTGGTCCACGTGCTGTTTATGGTGGTATCAAAGAAGCTGTTGGTTATGCAAAACAAGGTAACCTTCCGCTTGCTGCAGCAACTGGAACACTTGATGTTTTAACGGATGCAAGTCGTGGTGCCTATTGGTTTTTAAACCATACGCTTGCTGTTAGCAGGAACGTTGGTCGTTACGCTGGTGAGAAGATGGGACTTGATCCGGTTACAACAGATCTTCTTGGACGTAGTACTCCATTTGCTGTTGCTGCTTTTGCTGGTGCTGTTGGTAACCCATTAACAGGTAGCCGTCCAGCTGGCTACAAAAGTATTTTACCAGTTTCTAAAGAACAGGATCCGACGGGGCGAACGTCGGCCAATCCTGCAGCTGAGTCTGTACTTCGGTATTTTACTGGTCGTCGTGGTGATCCTCTTCCTTATCAAACATTTAAAGAAGAGCGTCCAGATGTTGCTTATCCTACTTATCAAAACTACTTACGTTATAAGTATTTAAAGCCAGATGGTTTTGGAAAGATTGATCCTCAGTCTCAATCTTTTGTTGGACCACTTGGTATTATCAAAGGAACTGCACGTGGTTTGAATGAACCAGAAGTTGCATACTTTGGTTTCCCTGTTACAGCCTCTTCTGCTATTGGTACTGCCGCTGCTATTGGTACAACAGGTGCACTCTACAAAGCACTACCAGAATCAATGAGGAATGCCAACGTAACTCTTGGCACAACACCTGTTATGCAACGAGCTGCACAGGAGATTGGCCAAGAGGCAGCTGTTGCTCGTGCTGGTGTCAAGCTTGGCAAAGTTACTGAAAGAGCAGCTGATGATCTAAAAGATATTGCAAAGCAGTTACGTAAACCAGAAGTCATTAACACTCCTTCTTTAGCAACATCTGCTGGGTTAATTGCAGCTGGTCTTGGTGCTGGTTATCTAGCAAAGAAAGCATCACAAGGTTTCTTCCGTCAGCAAGCCGATGAACGGCTAAAGAAAGAACAACCAGTAGAATATTTAAGAAATAAGTACGGTTCTCTAGAGGCAGCTCGTCAGCAAATTGGCCAGCCAGTTTCCAGCTGGGAACAGTTGTCTTCTTACGGAGTTTAAAAAATGGAGTTTACATTTGATAAATTCAATCCACAAGTTTTTGATACTGAGACAGACTTAGACTTTTTTGATTCCAGTCAATTTGATCCCAGTAAATATTCTTCCGTTTTTAGTCTAGATGCTAGGCCCATTACCGATCAAAGTTATGGAGGATCAGATGGAGGATCAGGTAGTAGCGCTTCAAATGCTATTGGTTCTTTAGGTAAAATTTTTGAAGCTTTAGATAAAGCAAATACTTACAAGCAACAAGGAAGTACACGTTCTTCTAAAATGGGTGCTACACCTGGAACAGATATACAGCAAATTGGTCGGAGTACTTATTTAGTTACACCACCACCCAAAAAGATTCCGGTAGGAACACAACAACCAAGTGGTGGTAGTGGATTATTTGGTAGCATTGGCGGTGCAGCAGGAGCACTTGGCACTGCCGCAGGAGTTTTTGGTCCTCTCGGTGCTCCTATTGGTGCATTAGTTGGTAAAGGTATTGATAGTATTTTTGGCTAAGAATCTTTTCCTTAAGATCATTGCTTTTAAAATAAATACATAAGAAAGAGTACGTTTATGTTACCTGCTTTGCTTAATGTTGGCCGTATGGCTATGCAGGGTCTGCCCTATATCTCTGCTGCGGTTGGTGGCATCCCTGGCCTCATGAAAGGTAACCTAGGAGAAGCTGCTACAGGTGCAACTCTTGGTTACGTAGGTGGCCGTTTTGCAAAACCTGGTTTAGCAAAAGGTGCTGGTCAACTGGTAAGCGCAGCTCCTGGAATTGCATCAGCAGCAGGATCTACAATGCCTGTTGGGAGAGCATTGCAACTAGGTGCTTTAGGTGGCGCTGCTCTTGCTGGTGGTATTGCTGCTCCTGCTATTGGTCGTATTGCAAGCGCTGCTGCTCAACCAATTTCTTCTATTGCTGGACAGGGTGCTCGCGCTGCTACTGGTGCTTTAGGTGTGGGTCAACAGATTACCGGTACTGGGATGCCTCAGTTACCAGATGTACCAAGTTATGGGGTTGCTGGTGATCTCAGTCAGTTTGGTCCTCCAGGTGCTCTTGGTTATAACGATCCAACTGGTTCTATTCGTCAACAGTTAGATTTTGAAAATCGTCAGTATCAACAAAGCTTAGCTAATGCACTGCGTTATGCTCCTTATCAAGAAGCATATCAACAGCGTTCTAAAGAATTTGATTTACGCCGTAGTGCAGCTGCTGCTCAACTGCAGACTGCTCTTGCAACCGATGCTGCTATGCGTCAGCAAGGTCAGTTAGGTGCACAGCGTATGGCAGAAGGTTTCTTGAATAATATTGGGCAAGCTGGTGCAACCCAGTATCGTTACTTCTGATTAAGGAGTTAAACAATGGCTAATCCTGGAGCCAATCCGTATCCTTATTTCACGCCAACTAGTTACTGGAATTCTAGTAATAACGCTGCTTTTTTAAATCCCCAGTTTGGATTAGATACAGCAACTGGCAAACGCGATACTAAGAAAGTAGCAGATAGCTTACCAAATAATCCGTTTGAAGTAACTGCTGATAACCTTCAATTTCCTAGTACACCAAGCTATGAAGTTGCTGGTGGAAATCTTAGTCAAGAAGGTTTAAAAAACATTATCAATGAATTAGAAAAGAAAACTTTCCTTTCTAATTTCAAAGATCAATTACTTGGCCTTGGATCTGGTGTAGCATTTTCTGCTGCTTCTTTACCGTTTGTCAAGGACTTGCGTAATCTTGATTATCAGCTAGGCTTGAATGCAGATATCCAATCCCCTACAAGACAAGTTGCACGTGATGTTGCCCGTCAAGGCCAGTTAGCAACAGCAAGCGATGCTATTACTAATCGTTTGAATGCGTTAGCTCAGTTACGGCAAGCGGCAGCAGCAGGTGTAAACATCAGTATTTAATTCACCATGGCACAAGATAACAGGAATCAAGGCCCCAAAAACCAAGGTGGTAAAAAGCAAGGTAACAAAAACCAGGGTGGTAAAAAGCAAGGCGGTAAAAAACAAGGCAATAACAATCAAGGTCGTCGGAATACTCCACCACCTAATCCACCACAGTCTGCTGCTACCCCGTTACCACCTCCAGCTACTCAGGCGCCCAGGAATCAAGGCGGACAAGGACAAAAACAAGGGAATAAAAAACAAGGAAATAAAAAACAAAACAATAGAAATCGAAACAGACAACAACAAACACAACCACCTGCTGATGCAGGGCCAGCTACTGATGCAGCACGTGATGCAGCTCAAGCACAGTTAAATAGTTTTGTTACTAAAACTTTAAATCTCCCCGGAGACATTGATTTAACTGCTGTTCCTGATTTTTCTTCCATACTTGATCTAGCAATTTCTCAACAGCAGCAAGGCTTTATTCGAGAAATTAATAACAGCAATCAGGCACAGGAACTTAATCTTGCTAATGCCGAAAATCAAACAACCCTTGGTGTTGCTGGTTTAAACCTGCAGGGTGTTCAAGCCCAGGCAGATGCAACAAAGTTTGCAGCTTCTGAACAGGCTGGCGCCACTAAGTTTGCATCTCAGCAGCAGGCAGAAGCAACTAAGTTTGCTGCAACAGAACAGGCTCGGGGTTCTATTGAAACCGAACGAGTGCGGTCTGAAAGCTTAGAGCGTCAGATTGGTTTGACCGGAGAAGAAACTCGGAAAACTGATCTACAATCTGAGTTGTTCCGTCGCTTCAAAGAAGCAAAGGATCAGTTAGACGCACTCAGGGCTTTCAAAGCATGATTTCTTGGCTAGAGACTCTAAGCCCCAACGAGAAAGAAGCCTTTCTTACATTCTGTAAAAAACATTCCTCTCCAATTCAAATGTACCTGTATGCCCGGTTCCTCGGGTATGCAGGTACTATTGTTGAATGTGATGAGTGGCAACAGGCAACGTTCAAGAAACGCAATCTCCAGTTAATCCTGGAGATGGAAATTGACAGTATGCGAGAAGACGTGGAGAAGCTGCGTCAAGCCATTGATCTTGGTATGGTTAAGCAGGATAATGGCACAGCACGTATTGCCATGCTTCAAAAAGAACTGCGTGGCGCCATTAAACAAATCCAAGATGAACGGTACGTTGGCGACAAGCAAGGTTTAATTCTTGCTGGCGCAGACCGTGCACTTAGAGAGATTGTTTTGATCTTCAAGGATGATCCAATTGAAGGCCCACTGCAGGATGCTGTAATGGCAGTCTGGACCAAAATTTTGTCAGAAGAATCCTGAGTTTAGGGAGTTAGGGTAGGGAGATGGCTAACACATCTCTCTACGCAGTTTATAGACGCACAGCACGTGCTGGTGCTAAGCAACAGGTTGTTAAGAAAACAACTGATATTGATATTGACAAAGCACGTACAGACTTTGCTTATTTCTGTGATGTAGTTGGTGACAAACCACCAGCTAGTCACCACAAGGAGTGGCACCGTTATCTCTGCACTGGTGAGGACAGCGAATGTTTACTCGGAATTGCTGGCCCCAACATTGACATCCTTGCACCACGGGGCTCAGCAAAATCTACAGTTCTTGGTTTGTTTACTGCGTGGGCTATTGGTATCCATGCTTTAAATAAAAAACCACTCAAGATTCTTTATATTTCTTATACAGTTGATGTTGCACGTCCTAAAAGTGCAGCCATTAAAAGAATCATTGAAGAGAGTAAAGTTTATAAAGAAATCTTTCCAATGGTAAAGATTGCCAAGGGAATTAACTCTAATGAATACTGGAGTATTGATTGGAAGTTTGCAGGAATTAAGTCTACTGGTGAAGAAGAATTCACTGTATGTTGTGCAGGTTTGAAAGGTGCTGTGACTTCGAAACGTTCGCATCTTTGTATTATTGATGACGCTATCAAATCTGCTGACGATATTAAGAACAGAGATATTCGCGCTGCCATGGAAGATAACTGGAACTCAGTTATTGTTCCTACCATGTTTGAAGGTGGTCGTGCTGTTTGCCTAGGGACTAGGTTCCGTCATGACGATATTCATAACACAACTTTTACGCCAACAAATGATTGGGTACAGATTGTTCAATCTGCAATTACTCTTGATGAACAAGGAGATGAACATTCCTACTGGCCAGAGATGTGGTCGCTAGAATATCTAAATGAAAGAAAACGACAAGCACCTATTAGCTTTAGTTTTCAATATCAAAATCAGATTGTTCAAACCAGTGAACTTTCAATTTCACCTGATCTGATTATTAAGAGTAAAATTCCTACAGAGTTTGATACGTTAGGTGTTGGAGTCGATCTTTCTGCTGGTGTACGTGAGCGTAACGATTACAGCGTTTTTGTACTTGGCGGGAGAGTAGGCGACAAGATTTATATCATTGATTGCAAGCGTATCCGGATTATGGGTAATCTGGAAAAGCTAGAAGCAATCATGGAAATGATGTTTGAATGGGGAATTGTTTATAAAGATGGTGACAAATATTTTCCTACTGGTTCAACTGTAGATATTTGGTCAGAAGCAGTAGCGTATCAAGCTTCTCTGGAGGCAGACTTTAAACGCATCTGTCAGGTTGAGCACGGTCTTTACAACTTGCTCTGGCATCCGGTGAAAGGATTCCGTGGTGACAAGCTTGCACGTTTCCGTGGCATTATGGGCTTGTTTGAACAACACAAAATTTTCTTTAACAAGTTCAGGAAGTTCCAAGCAATGCAAGATGAGATCATCAACTTTGGCGTCAGCTCTCATGATGACTGTGTTGATGCTCTTGTTTGGTTGTGCAACGGATTGATGTCCAGGGGTAGGCTGGAGTTGGAATATTAAAGTTAGAGTATTGTCGGAATTAAACTGATACTAAGTCCACATGAGCACAAGTTATTTCACTGTTGAGCTGGAGCAAGATGCTTACGGTTCAGCTATCATTCCTTTACCTGATGAGCTGTGTCACGATATGGCTCTCCAACCAGGTACTGAGTTTGATATCGAAGTAGAGGATGACGTAATTACTTTAAAGCGTCTCCAAGGTGGCTACGAGATTGAAGACAACTGATTAACCACGGATCTTTATTATGAGCACATCGAGCCAATCCATGTTAGAGGGAATGCTCAAGGCTGTTGTCAACCGTGAAGCCACGGGGTCAGCAGACACCATGCTCATGAATGCCCACTTATCCCAAATGAAAATGTTTGGGATCCGGCAGGGTGTTGAGTTTTATCCAAACCAAGATAACTTTGGTACCCAGCGTTTTGATTTTATTCAGCAAGTTATCAAGTTCAATAAACTTGATGCACGCCTGGATTCAATTTGGGATCGTTTCTTAGCCTATGGCAAGGGCCTATTTTATATGCGGCCCACTAAGAAAACATATCGTTTGTATTGGTTTGATAAAGATGCTTATCGAACTTATTATTCACCAGATGGTGATTTAGAAGAAGTCATTATTATCTATGCTTACAAAGTTAAATCCAATCGTGGATTTGCTGGCGTTGGCTTAATGACAGATAAACGCTACATGCGTTTACGGATTACACCAACTGAAATTGAAGAACTCCATAGTGAAACGGAATTAACGTTTGATTCTATGGACAGCGGCCTTACTTTTAATGATAAGGTTGTTGAAAATACTTTAGGTTTTATTCCTTGCGTTGAGGTTTTAAATAACCCTGATGCATTTGGTACAGAAGGTAGTGGTGAATTTGAGTGGTTATCCAATCAAATCATTGCTCACGATGAGATGGTTAAAAACATCCGAGCAAACCTTTCCTTCTTTGGTAACCCAACACTGCTGTCCTCTCGTCCCAAGAGTGACATTGTAGAAACATCTCGTGACGGTGTAGTTCAACGTCCTAGTATTTCAAGCCAGTCTGGTTTCCAATCTGAGTTCTCACTGTCTTCTTCTACTTACAAACAAGATCCAGTAGATCGTCAGCCTTCTGGTTACATCGGTTTACCTGGGGGAGGGTTGCGCGTACCACGAGTTATTGCAAACCTAGAACCAACAGATCGTGTTGGTTTTATTACACCAAATGCAATTAGCGTAGACCAAGCTCGTTATGTGGAGCAGTTACGTTCTGAGATCCGTCTTGCCCTTGGTGGTATTGATGACCTCTCTATTACTAATGTAACTGCAACTGAAATTAAATCTGCATATGGCCGTGTTAGTGCCACAGCTAAAAAGAAATGCCTACAGTTATATACCTATGGCATTTGCCGTTGTTTTGAATTAATGATTTACCAGGAAGAACAACTCTTCCGTAAATCATTGGCAGTTGCTTCTGGTTTGAAGTATCCAGTTCTTCCTGAAAACCCAACAGAAGAACAGTTAACTGCTCATGAGAAAGCAAAACAAAAGTATGAAAAAGGATTAGATAAAGCTTTAACAGCAGCATTTGAATCCAAAGAGATCCCCCCTGGTGTCATTGGTTTAGCTCCTGATGGAGATCGAACCGTCTTGTGGCGCTGGATGGGTCCTGTCTATGAAGACACTCCACAAGATAAAGTTAATCAATCTATCTTCACTCGTAACTTACAAGAATTGGGTGTTGATAGTATTGAGGCACTCAAGTACTTGTTCCCATCTAAAACTGATGATGAGGTGGCAGAAATGTTATCTGGTTATCCGTTCCGGATGGTTGGTCAAGTACAAAGAGCGTACTCTGCATTCCTTGATCTCATTAATCAAGAAATGCGGACACCGCATCCTCAGCGCCCAGATCTTCCGTTGGCAGCTGATCCGCGTCTTGATTTGACGCCATTCCTTTACAGAACACTCGAAAGTTTACAGAAAGAGGTAACTTATGCAGGCCGATACCGCAGCGCCGATCCAATCGGTACCCCAACAGTATTCGACCCCGCCGACCAGCTACGCGGCAGCTCCGACAACAGCGGTGGCAACGACCAATCAATGGGTGTCACCGACAGCTCCGGCAGCACCAGCGGCACAGACGCCGATAGCACAAGCCAATTACGCCCCTATCCAGTCGTACCCGCAAGCCCAACCTTCAGCGGAGAACCCGTACAAGGAGGCGTTCAACAGGGTGGTGTCACTCCTGAGTTCACCAGTCCCCTTCCCGTTCCAGGGTCAACAGTCCGCCGGGATGTCAGGAATCGACCCGGCCAGCTTCAGTTCCCAACAGAGCGCGGGGTACAGCAGCAATTCGGCAGCCCCGATTTATCCGTCCAGCCCGGGTTACTCGCCCAGTTATTCCCCAACATCACAGGAAATAACAACACAACAACTACTGGCAAACGGAGTAAGTCCAGCAAGTCTTGAAGTTATTGATTACTTCGGTGCTGATGCACCTGCTGTTCTTAACGAATATTCTTGCAATTTAGAAGATGCACTGCTGACTCGTTATTCTCAGCTGGAGGAATCTGTTGGTTTGCTTCAAGAGCTTGCTCAAGAGCACCGTGCTTATGAAGCAATCCTCACAGATCCAGATATTCTGGCTGACTATACCTGTGAGTTCTTTGGTCCTAATGGTCCTTATCCAGTTCAGCAAGAAACTGATGACGGTGGTTTCTATGACAATGAGGGCTATTACTATGATCCAACTGGCTATTACGATCTAGACGGTACTTATTACTACGACGATTATTACAACTCTAATAATCCAGATTTTTATAACAGTGATTATGACTATAGTTATGACTACGGTTATGAAAATAGCTACAACTCTGGTTACGATCCTAATTACTATGATGGTAACTATGACAGCAACTACTACGACGGTGGTTATGACACCACCTATGAAGCTGCTTACGACAACAGCAACTATTTAGAGCGTCCTTCTCTCCCGGTTCCTCCCCATCCAGAGAATACCGTTGATGGCCAGAGCTTCTGGAATAACTTTGGTAGCGTTGCAGAACGTGACCCAGCTAATGCCTGGCGTTATCTTTCCGCAGCACAGCGCAATCCGAACGTCTTCCGTGAGAAGCTATTGGTGATGGATTGATTATTAAAAACAATTAAATGTAGAATAAGGGGTAGTGAGTACTGCCCCTTTTTTATTTGTACTTAATATGTCCAACGTTGGTGCTAAAGTTAAAACCTTTATTGATGCAGCAGCTGGAGTTGTCCCACAAGGTATCCAAGGTGGCGCTAGTCAATTAGGCGGGTCAGTTTCTCGTGGTATTACTGCAGCCGCAACTCCCCTTGCTACCGGATTAGAAAACATGGGGATGAAAGCTGCAGGCAGAGCAATTCAATCTGGTGCTGCTAAAACTGCAGCATTTAAAGCAAATACCTTACCTAGTTATAGTAATTTAACTGGTTCGCGTATTCTTGGTTATGCAGGAGCTGCTGCTGGTTTAGGTGGTGCTTTTGTTGGAGGCATGGGAGCAACTGCTGGCATGAATGCCCTTGCTAATTATTACGCCCAAGATCCAATGGCACGTCGTCAAGATGTGGGTACTATTGGTTCTACACCAATGCCAAATGATTTGCAGACAGGTTATATCAGTTTAAATGGTTTTGGTTCACCTCTCGGCCAAATGAATATTGGCAACGTCGGCAATATGAAACAAGCACAAGTTGCTCAACGTTATGCGCCAAATGCAATTTTAACTGCAATGGGAGGTAATCCCGTTAACAACCAACAAATGATGTGAAGTTGACAAACAATGGATCAAAAAACTAAGTCAAAACAATTTCTTGCTAATTTCATTAGGCCAGAGATTACTAGTGAAGTAATTACAATGCAACCGCAAGAGGTAAACCCTTTTGAACGGATGGGACCAGTTCCGAGTATTCCGTATAGCGGTGTTAATCGTCCAGGTATTCCTTTTTGAGAACTGTGAATCCTGCAGTTAATAACTTCTTACAAGGAGCAGCGGCAACAGCAGGTGCCGTTGGAGCTTATGCTTTAGGCCGTTCTGCTGCTGATAAGTATCGTAAAAAAGGTTATCAAGAAACCGGAAGTGCTTTTACATATCCTGCCGGTGAAAATATTTTAAATCAATATACAAAAACAACTGGACAACCTGCACCGAATGTAACAGCAAACATGTTACCTTCTGGCGTAAGTTATTCACAGGGAGATAACATTTCTTTAAACTATCCTTCTGCCAGTAAGTTTACGCTTGGCCATGAACTTGGTCATCAATCTATTGGCAAAGGAAATGATATCTTCCGTTTTGCACAAGAAAAAGCGTATTCAGGTTTAAATCCAAATGTTGTTGGGCTTGCTACGGTCGGTGTTGGGGCCTTGGTTCCTTCTGCTCGTCGTGCAACTTCTCTTGCTCTTGGCATTAACTACTTAAACAATAGTGGGCGTATTGCAGCAGAAGCAGAAGCAAGTCGCCGTGGAACTAAACTTTTGAATCAAGCAGGCTATCCAGTTTCTTCTGCACCTGGGTTATATCAAGTTGCATCCTACGTTGCAGCTCCAGCTGTTACTGCACTCGGCGGACTTGCTGCAGGACGCTTTCTGAGATCGTTTGTCGATACCATCTAGTAAAATTAATAACCTTAATAGATAAGTTTTGCTATAATTTTATCAATGGGACGGAAGTTCCCAGATCTTTTAATGGCATCTGTCATTATGTAGGGATCTTCTCGATCTCCGGTATCAGCTAAACCTACGCTGAAGAACCAACATGTTTATTGATAACGATTTTCCTAAGCTGTTGGGCGCGGAACTTTACCGTCCCCATCCGGCTTATATCGTGGAGATGGCCTGCGAGCCAGTTGTTGTCCACGACTTTACTAAACAACCCGGTCAGACTGTCCAGTTAGATCGTTACCGCTTCTGGGGTAACCCTGGCACCAAAACCAACCGTGAGCGTACCCAGGATCAAACCATCGGTACTGCAAACAGCCGGTCCATCGTCAAGGACAAAGTGCTGGTGTCTCTGCGTGAGTACACCGGTCCTGCTGACCCGAATAATGCAAACCTCCCGAGCACCTTCAAGATTGCTCGTGAAACCCTGATGACTGCTCAGCGTCTGCTGCTGGACACCGGGAACCTTAACATGTTCCACCAGTCCATCGGTTCGCTGACTCTGCTTGACGACTATCGTCGTTGGCGCGACCGTGTGTTCTTGGACGAGATGTTCAAGTCCGAGTCCCGTGGTCAGTCTTCTGATTCCCAGGGTGGCTACTACTACCCCAACAACAAAGCTAAGACCGGCGCCACCACGCTGACTGCTTACACCGCTACTGAGTACGCTTCTGAGCGTTATCAGTTCAATGTTAAGAACGACCTTCTTAACGTGGTGAAGAGCCTGCGTAAGCGTAACGTTCCTGTCTTTGCTGACGGCTACTACCGTTGTATCGCTGATCCCTCCTTCATGAAGGATCTGCGTGCTGATCAAGGCTTCCGTGAGGTTGCTCGTTATCCTGGTTTTGCCCCTGGCAACCCACTGATGAGCGGCATGAACCCCAACGCTGCCATCTATGGCGGTGGTCAGTACGGTCAAGCCCAGTTTGTTGGCGGTGAGCCGACCATGCCTTCTGGCTTTGTGTTTGAAGGTGTGCGGTTCTTCGAGTCCACCAACTTCCCGTCTAAGACCATTACCGTTGACATTGGCGACGGTGCTGGCGCTGTTTCCCACGACACTCCTCCTGCTCTGTTCTTCGGTCCTCAGGCAGTGGGTGTTGGCATTGGCGGTCCTAATGCTCAGGTCCTCATCAATAACAATGATGACTTCAGCCGCTTTATCATTCTGATTTGGCAGCTGTACGCTGGCTTTGCCAACCTGAACAAGGACTTTGTTACCACTGCTTTCACCATCGTTTGAGGAAGGAGGTAATTAACAATGGCTTTTTACAAAGAAGAAGCGGGCTCTATTCTGTATCCCGGTAACCAAATCAACCGCCTTTCCTCCTATAACACCGAAGGTGTTTTTGGCTGGCCTGGCGTCGAAGCTTTTGAGCTGATTGGCTACGTCAAGATTGATAACCTTGCCGCAGACAAAGCTAACTACAAGAGCTTTGATATCACTGTTCCTTCTCCTGATCGTCGTCCTGATGATCGGGTCCGCGACAACCGCACTTCCCTTGTTGTGCAGGCTAGCGCTGACCGTCCTGCTTATATCTATGGCGCTTCGATTGCGATTGGCCAAGATATTCCTGCCGGTGGTGAGCCCAGCTTCCCTGCCTCCCCTGTGACTGCTGCTATTGGCGGTACCACTGGCGAAGGTCTGCTGCTGGGTCCTAACAATGCTGGTGCTCCTTTTGGTGTTCCTGCAACTCAAGCAAACGGTCTGGCTGCTGCTAGCTCGATTGTTTCGGCTACCAGCTCCCTGTTTGCTCAGGGTCTGAGCGACACCACCGTTGGTGATCTGCCCTTCTGGACCAGTGTGACTACTGCTGGCATCGTGGCTGCTGATGCTGCCAACTCGATGTTCTACAAGGTCACTGCAGATACTACCTTCAAGGTGTTTAACGTGAACGGCGTTACCTCCACTACTGTGGATGGCGACGGTGTGTTCATCAGCCAGACTGACAAAGATGCCGGTCGCGCTGGCTACATCCTGTGCCGCGTGAACTACCTGCGTCCCGCTAAGTCTGTTGTTTGGGAAGACATCAATGAGTTCATTGATTTTGCTTCTCAGATTGGCGGTACTGATAGCTGATCATTGATTAGCTGAGTTAAGGTTGGTATTGTATTGGTAGTTGCCTTTTTTTAAATGCTCTACCAATACAAACCAACTGGCCAACTCGTTGAAATGATTTCTCACCACGGTGATGGAATCATGATGTGCATTGATTCACAAGACGAAGTTCTTTATATTGAGCGGGAAGATTTAATTCCGCATATTAACGCAACAAACGAGAAGGATATAACCAAAGAACGCCTGACCAGGAAGCTGCAGGATGAAGGCGTTAATCCTCCAACTCCAACCAATAAAGAAACATTTCCGATTGATACCCGGATTAATATCAACACAGCAACCGCTCGGCAGATTGCAGATCATCTACCTGGCGTTGGGCTGAAGACTGCACGTGATATTAAGGATTTACAAACTTCCATGGCTGGTGAAAAGTTTGTACGTTTAGATCAATTGAAACAAATCAAACGTGTTGATTGGGATGAGATCTTTAAAGAGAATCTTGTTCGTGTTGAATAATAGTTGCAGCAACTGAAAACTTGACCGTGTTAAGCTATTAATAGAGGAGTATATCCTCTGCGCTGTTAGAGTTTTCTAATGCAACTTGATAGTTTCCTCAAGTCAAAAATTCGCTGGCATTTGGGATATAACACCACATCTATCCCAGCCGGTGATCTTGCTCGACTAGAAGAAGCTTTAAACAACGTACCGGATTCTTTCTGGTACCAGAAATTAGTTGAACAAATCACTCGGTGCGACGAGGCTGAAAAACGCACCGATATGACAGGTAGTTCTAATAACGATCAAGTACCTAGGAATCGTTTAGAAAATATTGCTGGTGACGTTGATCGTACCATTACAACAACTGATTTCCGAGACACCCTTAAAACCTGGACAGAGATTTATCTTTATGAAACTGATCGCTTAGCTCACCACCTTTACGTGGCTAACTATAGGAATCCTATGCAAGCCCGTTATCGCTTCGAGCGGGAAGGTGCTGAATTCATTCAAGCCCTACCTGGACCCGCAGATGTGGCTGTTGGAACCCGCTTCTACTTCGAGTACAACTTCCGATAAGCCAATGTCTGAACTCCGTAAATACTACGAAACGTTGCTTCAAACACGTCCTGAAGTACGTGCTTTACTAAATACCATTCGTTACGCGGAAGGTACACCAGGAGAAGCAGGCTATCAAACCATGTTTGGTGGTGGTAAGTTTGATACATCCAAAGGCTGGCGTCATCCAGATAAAGCCATTAGTGGTGGTGGCTATACGAGCACAGCTGCTGGAGCCTATCAATTCCTAACACCTACCTGGCAAGGGACTGCTAAAGCATTAGGATTACCTGGATTTGATCCCAAATCACAAGACCTTGCTGCTCTTTATTTGATTGATAAAAAGCGAGGCGCATTACAACCTTTCTTAAGAGGAGAAAAATTTGGAACTGTTACTAACAAGCTTGCTCCAGAGTGGGCTTCACTGCCAACATCTGGTGGAGGAAGCTACTACGGGCAGCCGTCTAAACCACTCGGTGACTTGTACAAATATTACGAACAACAAAAACAACAATTGGCCGGACAAACTTTACCTGGCAACCAAGCACAAGCACAAACTCAACAACAACAGACACCTGTTGGCCAACAGCAAACTGGTATTCCAACCATTAACATTACCATTAACCGCAAAGGTGCAAATGCAGAACAGTCAGATCCTATTGTGAGTATTATTAATCAATTTAAAAAAGCAAGAGAAGAGCGCTCTAGCGTTCCTTCACCCTTAGAGATTGCACAAAGTCTTGTTAGTACTCCTAAGGTTGATTACTTTAACTTTGGTTAATTCTTTAGCTTAAACAAATGGCGGGCATCATTCAAGCAGGATACGTTGCAAGACCTGGAGAGGATATCTTTCCAACAACAGGTCCTCACCTTGATGTCCGCGTCAAAAAGGGTGGTCAATATATTGACCCCACTACCTGGCGTAGTGGTCTACAAAACCTTCTTGTTGGTGAATCAAAAACTCCACTATTTAAACAATCAGGTGAGACCTTTACGCCAGCCTTTCAAATTACGTCTCCCTTTGGACCTAGAACTGCACCTGTAGCAGGTGCATCTACATTCCACCGTGGTGTTGATTTTGGCATTGGTGGTGGCACGCCTCTTTATTGGAAAGGAGCAGGATCTTTTAAACCTGGCAAAGGTTTAGGTACAATTCAAACTCCTGACGGTTACGAAATTGAATTACTCCATACGAAGGGCGGGAAAGAAGCGTCTTTGATGGGGCAACAACAAATGGCACCAGCTGTTGCTACTCCACAACTGCAGCAGACCCAACAAATGCAACAAGGGGAGTTAGGGGGCCAGCCTGTTAATATTGTTATTGATCTTGTAGAAGATGAAGGTAAGAAAGAAATCACTCCAAATGAAATGTTGCAAAACTATATTGTTGAACGTTTTAAAACAAACCGCCGCAGTGCCATGAGTCCAATGCAAATGGCACAACAATTTTTAAGTACGGCACCTGTTAATTACTTCGGATGAGGTTTGCTCAAGTCCCTGGTTATAGTTCTGCTTACCCTGTTACATATAACAATATGTACCAGGATTACAGCATGACGACAGCTGGATTGTCTAATCCACTGCAACCAGGTATGCAAGAACAAAGTAAGCCATGTTCTTATGTTGTTGGTTATAACGGTAGTAATGATCCACGCTTTCAGTTAAACAATCCTGCCTACATGCGTGAGGTAGATCGTTCTGCTAGCGATATGGTTCCCCCTGTTATTCTTAATAAAAGGCCAATCCAGAATCAGTTCTGATGAGCTATACAAAGCCAGAGATGCGAGAACGCATCAAAGATCGAATCATGGCTGGCTCTAAAGGAGGCAAGCCTGGCCAGTGGAGTGCTCGCAAAGCTCAGCTCCTGGCGCAAGAATACAAGAAGAGTGGTGGCGGCTATAAAGGCGGCAAAACAGAAAAGCAAAAATCATTGAAGCGCTGGGGTGATCAGAAGTGGATGACAAAAGAACAATATGAAAAAGGAGATAAATGATGGAGCACTTCAAAGCAAAAGTATTACTTGGTAAAACAGCTACTGCTGTAGGTCAATCTTGCCCACGCGCTACAACTGATATTAAAGAAAATATCAAAAACCGTAATTGGACTATTGATAATTTCAACTATGGACCCTTGAACCCGGATCGACCTGATCCTGGTTTCTGGGAAAAGAAAGCAGATATGTGGAACACTGATGTAGAAACTGCTATGTCAGCACGCTGCGGTAACTGCTCTGCCTTTGATGAATCAGATGTGATTCTTGATTGCATTCTTGAAGGCATCAATGAAGATAAAGCTGCAGATCCCCATGCTGTTATTGAACATGCTGACTTAGGTTATTGTCAGCTGTTTAAATTCAAGTGTGCAGGCTCACGTACATGTGATGCCTGGTTACATGGTGGGCCAATCCGAGATGAGTGATAAAGCAATTGAACCTGGTAAAAAAAGCACAGAGCGTTATCTTCCAAAAGAAGCCTGGGCTAAACTATCACCAGAGCAAAGAAAACAAACTGATCAAAAAAAGCAACGCCAGTCTAGAACTGGTAAACAATTTGTAGCCAATACAGAAGCTGCAAAAAAAGCAAGACGCTCAGTTGAACTTGCTACACGTTACAAACAAAAATGATTAATCCATTCCTTAACGAAAGAGGTGAAGAAGAACTTCCAACAGGTTCTCGTGGTAGCGGTTTAAGGCGTATCCGTGGTGATGAGGATTTGAGGCTACCTAGTTTACCTGGAGACATTGATCCTTTTATCAGTTCTGAACCTGGTGACTTTCGTTTTGCAGGTGACAAGATTAAGGGACTATCTCAGCTAGATCCTACAATCTTTGCAAAGTTGTTCCCTTAACTGTTGATCAGTTAAAATAACAATATAAGTTTTAAACAAGAGGAAGATCTGTGGCATCGTCCAGTACCAATAAACTGCCAGCAATGATTGATCGGCCACTGCTTACCAGTGCTCTGGTAACGGCTGCTGCTGGTCAACATTTTGCAACAAGTTTATCTCCGACAGCTGTTGGCAATGCAACTAAAGTTATTGATATTGATAGCTCTTTAACGGATTCTTCTATTGGTGGTGCTTATATTGATGAGATCTGGGTACGTTTTTCTAAGGAAGCTCCTCTTTTTATCAACCCTAAACCACCTTCTGCAGGTACCTATGTACAAGCTGGTTTAGATGTTGTTATTGTTGTAGCAAACTCCAACGTTAAAGTTGGTCAAAAGATTTATGTCAACTTTACAACTGGTGCAGGTACTGACGAACTGTTGACTGTTACTGATGTAACAGCTAATAACTTTACAGCGACTGCGACAATCAGTGCAACAACAAGCGGTGATTGCAACATCTATCTTCCTGTAGATTTGTGTTTCTATCTTGTTGATGCTGCCACTGTTACTAACGTTAATCAGTTCTTCCCGCTGTTTACTGCAAGTATTGATAGCAATCCTATCAACCAGTTCTACAGCTTAACGATTAATGAGAAGCTACCTCTCATTAACCACCCTGTTCCCCATGCTGGTGCAAACTTTACAACAGCAAATAATGAAGTTGCACCTAAGAACCGTGGTTTAGTTTTACAGAAAGGTCAAGCTATCTACGTTGCAGCAGGTGGTAGTACTGCTTTAACCAGTGGTTTCTATATCAATGCTCAAGGTGGTTTCTATTGATCAATGCCAAAGAAAAAGAATAGTTTTGGAGGCAGCTTTGATAGGAGCTTTCAATCCTTTTCGGACAAAATAAAAAAGGAAAGTAATAAGTACGATATAAATCCAAAGGTTAATCCTTTTGATTTTGAACCCAAGGATCGTGAGCAAATTAGCCGTGTCCGGTTTTATAACCAGGACTCGATGTGGAATCGTTGGCGTCGTGGCTATGAGCTCTACACCTTAACCCAAACTTATCTAGGTAACGGCGCTAAGACCAGGCACACCCGTGGCGACTTCAGGATGTACTGCGAGTTTCAGCAGTTCCCTGGAGTAGTTACTGGCGCCAGAATGTTTACCTTTCCCAGCTCCCATACGGAGATAGGGGAGCAGATGGTTGGCGTTCGTGATGCCAACTCAGTTAATCTTTATAACTATGGAATACCAATTCTGGCTGTACGTTATATGCAGTCAGAAAAGAATGGAACTTATATACAAAGTGGAACAACAATAACAGTTACTTCTGTAGAGCATGGTTATAACGTTGGTGATTCTATTTATTTAAATGTAACGAGTGGTGCAGCTGTAGATGAAACATTAGTAATTACAACTACCACAACAAATACTTTTACTTGCACAGCTTCTGGATCTCTTTCAACATCTGGAAATGTAACTGTTTCTAAGGTTACAACTTTTAGTGATCCTTTTTGGGTGCAACAACGAGTTCAACTTAGTTCTATTCATACATCGCTTAGCTTTGCTGCTGGTGAGCGTTTTGTTGATCGAGTTATCGAACGTGATCCTGGTTTAAGTGCAACCTATACACGAACAGGATCTGTTGTTACAGTTACCTGCCCTTCTGCTCATGGTTTATCAACAAGCAATGAAGTCCTTCTTTCAGTTACAACCGGACCTGTTGAATCTGGACTCTACCAAGTTCTTGTTTTAAATAGTACACAGTTTACTATTACAAGTTTGACTACAGGTGTTGCATCTGGAAATGTAACTGTTACGCGCAGAATACGTGGATTTGATTATAAAGATTACGTAGGTTATACCGCCACTGGCGTAGACCTATCGACAAATGAAGTTCTATTCCAACGTACAGATAGTTATGGAACAAGATTATTTGATCCTGTAACAAACTTACCATCCACGACAGGCCAGGGTGTTGCCAAAACAATTGTTCCTGCGCACCGTGGGTTTACTGTTGGCCGGTACCTGACAACAGAAATTCGTTACCAGTGCACATGCCAAGATTATCTAAAAAGAGAAACATATAACTTCTACAAAGAGGAACAAAGGCGTAGGTTTCCAAATACAAAAGCAGGTTCTGTTCGCCCTGGCTACAGCATGGACCGCAATGGAAATTTGATTCCAACCAGGGATGATGTTGGCGTTTACTCTGATTTTGGTTACGTTGTTATCAATAATTTTTATCAGCTACCTACGTATGAAGATCTCTCAGAAGATTCGCGCCCACTCCTTGCCTACTATCAGCTTCGCTGGTGCAAGCATATCTATGCAGCAATGTGGTCCATTGTCCATGATGAAGGCAATGAAGTATTCGATCTAAACGCAACATATTCACAATCGGGTCCTAACATTACAATTACAACAGAAGAACCCCATGACTTAGGCTTAAATACCCGCGTTAACATTGAGTTTATTGCTGATAATCACGAGTCAAGTGACTATATTGTTAGCCACATTATTGATGCTAATAACTTTGTTATTATTGCCCCAACACCCCAAACAACATCAGGTTATTGCAAAGTTCATAATTTAAAACCCCATGAGTACATCAACACGTGGCTGCTTGAACCGAATGATCCACCTGTTGGCGAGTCTGCTGAAACCTTTCTGAAGAAGCTAGAAAAGGAAAATGAACGCTTGCGGATGGCTGCAGAACGTCTCCAGATGATGGGTTATGGGATGCCTTGGACCGGAGCTAAAGGCATGAGCGGCCCTCGTAACCAACCTAACCAGCAAGCTAATTACGATCCCAACTTAGTGACCAGTATGGTTACAGATAACATCAGGCAGAACCCTGATTATGATCCAAATGATCCTAATAGTGATCGGTTTAGCTTTACTGGTATTCCGTTGAATGTAACGAATACAATGCTGACAGTAATGCAGAAGATGTTAAATATTGATATGACCTTAATCAAGACTGCCAAGTTTGGTATGCTTGATCAACCCCTTACTGATTACAGTTCTACTTTCCGTGGTGGTGCTATTGATTGTGGTACTTATCTGAATGGCAATCCTGCTGATTATGATGTGGATACTGGAGTTAGAACCGTAGATGTTTTAGACTGCGGTACATATCTTAATGGTGTTCCTACTGAACGCCATGCCAGCCAGATTGATTGCGGAATCTATCTCAGTAACTAAGAATGTCTGTACAAATTCTGCGCCTCCGTTCAAGCCTTTTATATGACCGCGTATTACCAAGTCGGTTAGGTGATGGTGAAATTGGACTTAACTTTAATGCTACAGAACCGGGATTGTATTTCCGCGATGATGCAGTAACACCAAAGTTAATTAAGGTTGGTCCGATTCATGTTGGCAGTAGTGCTCCTAATGCTGTACCTACTGGTTATACTCCTCTTTCAAAAGGAGAAAGCTGGTTAGATTCAACGAGTACGCAGATCTTTAAGATTTATGATGGCAGCACTTGGCAAACACCAAAAGCTGTTGCATCAACATCCCTGAGTGGTTTTCCTACCAATGCTATTGATGGTCAGCTTCATTATGATAAGTCTGTTCCAGCCCTTTACATTTATAATGGAACATCATCTAGCTGGGTAGCAGTATAAATAGAACCTACCTGCTTTAAAATAAAAAGAAGAACAGCGACAAAGTTTTAAATAGCAAGGACAATCCATGGCTACACAAGTACAATTTCGTCGCGGAACAACAGGTGAAACCGCACTCTTCACTGGTGCAGTTGGTGAAGTCACTGTTGATATCGATAAAGATACTTGTGTTGTTCACGATGGATTTACTCAAGGTGGTTATCCTCTTCTGCGAGAAGACGGTAGCAACATGGCGCTATCTACAGGTAGCGTTACAAACTGTGCAGTAAAATTTGCATCTGATCCCAATACAGGACTTATTAGCCCTGGTTCTGATCAACTTGCTTTTGTAACTGGCGGTGTTATTCGCTTAAGTCTTGATTCCAGTGGCGCCGCAAGTTTTGCTAATAATGTTTTAGTTGGTGGTAACTTATCTGTTACAGGATCAATTAGTCTTGCCGGCCCCGTAAGTTTTGCGGCAGGAACTGCAGCTTCACCAAGTATTACTTTTACCGGTGATACTAATACTGGCATTTATTCTCCAGGTGCTGATCAACTTGGATTTGCAACTAACGGTGTTAGTCAGTTTGTTATTGATGCTTCTGGCGACAGCTCTTTAACCGGTCATCTTAGTGTTGCTAGTGGCAAAGAATATAGAATTAACGGAACTAAAGTTCTTGATGCAACAAGTTTAGGTAGTGCTGTTGTTGCTTCTAGTTTAACTAGTGTAGGTACCCTTACAACAGGTACTTGGCAAGCTTCAACAGTTACTCATGGCTATGGGGGCACAGGCCACACTTCTTACACTGATGGTCAACTGTTAATTGGTAAAACAGACGGAACTCTAGCCAAGTCAACCTTAACAGCTGGAACGAATATTAGTGTTGTTAATGGTGATGGTTCAGTCACTCTTAATGTTGCTGATGGTACAACAGTACAAAAAGGTGTTGTTCAATTAGAAGATTCTACCTCTAGTACTAGTACTACAACAGCAGCAACACCAAACAGTGTTAAAACTGCTTATGACTTAGGCATTGCTGCATTACCAAAAGCAGGCGGCACTATGACAGGTGCCATCTTAGGTGACGATTCTACAAGTCCTTCTACACCTGGTTACGCTTTTGATGGCGATGCTGATACCGGCCTATTACGTCCAGGTGCAAATGAAATTGCACTTGTTACTGGCGGTGCTATTCGTTTAAGTGCTGATGCAGCAGGTAATATTAATATCCCTGGTAATCTAACAGTTCAGGGAACAACCACAACAATTGATTCAACAACACTTCTTGTTAAAGATAAGAATATTGAATTAGGTGTTGTTCCTACTCCGACTGATTCTACAGCAGATGCAGGTGGAATCATACTTAAAGGATCGACTGATAAAACTATTGAATGGTTAAATGCAACTGATGCTTGGACATTTAGTGAACATATTGATCTTGTTTCAACTAAAGAATATCGAATCAATAATGTAAAAGTTCTTGATGCAACAAGCCTTGGCAGTGCTGTTGTTTCTTCCAGCTTAACAAGTGTAGGAACAATCAGTTCTGGTACCTGGCAAGGCACTACTTTAGCCACAGGTTACGGTGGTACTGGTCAAACTACTTATACTGATGGCCAACTTTTAATTGGTAAAACAGACGGGACTTTAGCTAAAGCAACATTAACTGCTTCTACTGGTGTCACGATTACCAATGGTGATGGCACAATTACGATCAGTGCTCACGGCTCTGGCGGCACCATTACTGCTGTTACGGCAACATCACCACTTGCAAGCACTGGCGGCACAACACCTGATATCAGTATTCAGGATGCAACAACAGCTCAGAAAGGTGCTGTTCAACTAGAAGATTCAACAAGCAGTACAAGTACTACAAAAGCAGCAACGCCTAATAGTGTTAAGACTGCTTATGATCTAGCCAATGCTGCGTTACCAAAAGCTGGTGGTAGTTTAACTGGTGACGTAACACTCAATGCACAATCTGACCTTCGTTTTGCAGATGCGGATAGCAGTAACTGGGTAGCTTTGCAAGCACCTGCAACTATTGCAAGCAACGTTACATGGACTCTTCCAGATTCTGATGGTACTGCTGGTCAAGTATTAAGCACTAATGGTTTTGGTGCTCTCTCTTGGGCTACGGGAGGAGGAGGTGGTGCTTCTGTTACAACAAGTGACACTGCACCTGTAAGTCCAAATCACGGTGATCTTTGGTATGACTCCGTTGGTGGGCGTACTTATGTTTACTACGATGATCCAGACGGTGCACAGTGGGTTGATATTGCACCTCAAGGTTTAATTTCTATTGTTGCAAGTGATACTCCGCCTTCAGCACCTAATGATGGTGCTATTTGGTATGACTCTGTTGGGGGAAGAACTTATTTTTATTACAACGATGGAAATACAACTCAGTGGGTTGATGCTTCTCCGCAAGGAGTACCTATTGTTTATACTGCAGACACACCTCCATCTAGTCCTAATCCTGGAGACTTTTGGTTTGATACTGTAGGCGGACGCACTTATATTTACTACAATGATGGAAATACTTCGCAATGGGTTGATTCAGCACCGCAGGAAACTGCAACACCAACCGAGATTACAGTAGGTAACACAAAAGCAGAGGTTATTGACACTGGTATTGATGGCCGTTTTGTTGTTACAACAGAAGGATCTGAACAATTTAGAGTTGATAGTTCTGGCAATTCTGGTTTTGGTACCGCTACACCTGGCTCTAAAGTTGATATCAAAGGGACTCTGCGCCTTTCAGGTTCAACTTCTGGCTATGTCGGTCTTGCTCCAGCAGCTGCTGCAGGGTCTACAACCTATACATTACCAACAGCTGATGGTACATTAGGTCAACTTCTTTCAACCGATGGCAGTGGAACTTTAAGCTGGACAGATCCTCCAGCAGGTTTCTCTCGCTCTAAAGCTTACTTCTATTCTGGCTTCTGATTATGGCTAATGGAATCCTGGGGCAATCTGCTCCCACAGCTGCTACAAACACAACTGTTTATACAGTACCTGCAGCTACAACTTCTACTTTTTGCGTTAGTATTTGCAATACGAGTAGTTCATCTATTACTGCAAGATTAGCTATTTCTGCGACTGGAACACCAGGTTCAAGTGAATGGTTAGAGTATGATACAACTATTCCTTCATTTGGTGTTTTAGAGAGAACAGGAATTGTTGCTCAAGCAACAAAAAATGTAGTTGTAAATGTTAGTGCTGCTACTGCAGCCGTTTCTGTTTTTGGTTTTGAAGAGGTTTAATTATGGGGCGCCAACTAACTCAAAGCTTAAGTAATTCTCGAGATGTCCCTATGTTTAGCTACCCAGCTCAAGGACCTTTTGGGACAGGTAAAATTATCTCTTATCTCACCTCTGGAACATTTATAGTTCCTTCCGGAGTTACCCAAATTCGTGTAAGACTTTGGGGAGGAGGAGCAGGTGCCAGTGGCGGCAACACTTCTTCTTTTGGCGCACTTGTATCTGCAACTGGTGGAAGCTCTACTACTCCAGGAAACGGTAGTGGTGGGGATATAAATAATTCCGGAGGAAATGGAGGAAGTGGAAGCAGAGGAGGTGGCGGCGGGGCTGGAAATTTATTTGGAACAGGTGGAACTGGAGGAAGCACAACAGGCGCACCCGGAATAGACGGAACCTCTGGAGGTGGTGGTGCTTCAGAAGCACAGGGTGGAGACGGAATTACTGGTACTGGCGGAGCGCGGGGATATGGTGGCGGAAGTAGTTATTATGCTTTTGCAGGCGAAGACGGATCGTTATTTCCTGGATATGATTTACAATCTTTATCAATAGATTTATTAGGTACAGGAAGTGGGGGAGGAGGATCAAGTAATATTGCAACTGGACTGGAAAGTGTTCCAGGATCAGGAGTTAACGGCGGCGGCGGTGGTGGTACACAATCAACCACTAATTATTGGGCAGGGAGTGGCGGATTTCCGGGAGGAGGAGGCGGTGGTATAAATGGTAATTCTGGCGCTGGAGGCGGTGGTTTTGCATTAAAAACCGCAACTGTTACACCAGGTACAAGCTATGCAGTAACAGTAGGAGCTGGAGGAGATTCGGGCTCTAGAGGAAAAGGTGGAAACGGTCTTGTAATTGTGGAGTACTAATCATCATGAAATACGCACGTATCTCTTCTGACAACATTGTGATTGAGGTGTTTACACCACCTCCTCCTTTCACAATTGAAGATTGTTTTACTCCTGAAATTGTGGCACAGTTTGAACCATGTCCTAATGAAGTAGAGCAAAACTGGATTAAAGAACCAGATGGTACTTTTGTACCACCGCCGCCTCCTCCTCCACCACCACCGGATCCACCGGAGCCTGATGCTCCAGAACCTGCTGTTACTCCTTAGTAAATAGTTGTTTTGAGCTGAACTAAGTATCTTGGCTACTTTTATTTATAATAGAAGTAGCTTTTGAAATAAAACCAGGTAATTAATTATGGCGATTGACTTTCCTGCAAGTCCCACAACTGGACAAACTTTTACATCTGGTAACGTTACGTATACTTGGGACGGGACTAAATGGACTGCATCGCTGAATGGTGGCATTTCTTTATCTGCAAATAATGCTTTTACTGGTGCTAATACATTTACAAATAGCACCGGTCAGATCTTTCGCCAGACTTCTACACAAGATGGAATCTTATTAAGAGGTAGAGCCGGAGGTAGTAGTTCTTATACGAGTGAAATTGTTCCTACAACCTTAACTGCATCTCGTACAATTACGTTACCTGATGCAGATGGTACTGCATTAATTAGTTCAGATATTGGTTCAACTGTTCAAGCCTATGATGCTGATACAGCAAAGCTAGATGTAGTTCAAACATTTACTGCTGTACAGACACTAACAGATCCAGCAATTATCGGTAGCATATTAGAAGATATTTATACCATTACAGACGGTGCTGCCTTTGAGATTGACCCTGGTAATGGCAGCATCCAGTTGATTACGCTTGGCGCCAACCGTACACCTAAAGCCACAAACTTTGCGGCAGGTGAGTCTGTGACGCTGATGGTGGATGACGGCAGCGCTTATACGCTGACTTGGAGTGATGCGACCTTTGGCGGCAGTGGCGTTGTGTGGAAGACCGGAGGAGGGAACGCACCAACGCTGAATACAACGGGTTACACCGTTATTGTGTTGTGGAAAGTCGGCACGCAGGTGTACGGCGCTCGCGTGGGTGATGCCTGATGCTGAACACTAAAGCACTTGCTGCATCTGCCAGCGCCGCCAAAGTTTACGTTGAGGATGTATTTAGCACATACCTCTATACCGGCAACGGAAGCACGCAGACGATCACGAATGGGATTGATCTGAGCGGCGAGGGAGGTTTGGTTTGGATTAAGAAAAGAAATGAAGCAGATCCTCATCAATTGCAAGATACGGTTAGGGGTGTTAACAAATTTTTGTCTACAACCAATACAAACGGGGAACAATTATTTGGCACTGATGCATTAACCAGTTTTAATGCAGACGGTTTTAGTCTTGGTGCAGATACAACGACAGCGCAAGTTAATCAAGGAGGAAAAACATACGTTTCTTGGACCTTCCGTCAAGCGGAAAAGTTTTTTGACATAGTTACTTATACGGGAGATGGCACATCAAACCGCACTCTCTCTCATAGCCTTGGCTCAGTGCCTGGTTGCATTTTCCTAAAACGTACTGATAGCACAGGCAGTTGGTTTGTTTATCATCGAAGCACTGGCAATTCCTCTAGCTTGCGTCTAAACGAAACTAGCGCTGTAAGCAATAACACTGATATTTGGGCGTCTTTTACTCCTACCTCAACAGAGTTCAAGGTAAGCACTGCGGTAATTAATGCAAGCGGCGCCACTTATGTCGCCTATTTATTCGCGCACGACGCTGGCGGGTTTGGCGAGGACAGTGGTCAAAATGTGATTAGCTGTGGGAGTTTTACCACTGATGCTTTAGGTGATGCAACGGTAACTCTTGGCTGGGAGCCTCAGTGGGTATTGATAAAAAACACGTCAACATCAGAGAGCTGGAAGCTCGTAGATATTATGCGTGGGTTCCCAAATAACGGGCGAGGATTTGACGACAATCGCTTGAATCCAAACTCATCTGACGCTGAAGCTACAGGTACCCGCATAGGCTATCCAACCGCAAGCGGTTTCTTTGTGTACGAGCAGCTTTCAAGCAATAACTACATCTATATTGCCATCCGTCGCGGGCCGATGAAGACGCCTACGGATGCAACAAAGGTGTTTTATGCAAATAGTGTGCCTCAAGCCGACAACACTGATTCTACGAACGTTCCATTTCCTCCTGATCTGGTTAATACATTTTCAAGAAATGGCACAGATAGAACAGTTGGATACAATCTTTTTACCTTTGTTGATAGACTCCGCGGACTTGGCACCCCTAGTAATACTTTTTCAGCATCTGCTCCGTATCTTATTTCTTCCTCTACAGGTGCTGAAAATTCAATTAATCAAAGCTATGTCCAGTTAAAAGCTGATGGGCAAAATATTACAAGGGGGTCAGGCTGGAATAGCTCGAGCTTCGGGAACTATATCTTTTATTTCATGCGTCGGGCCCCAGGCTTCTTCGACATTGTGGCTTATACAGGCACGGGCATTGTCAGGACTGTTGCGCACAATCTTGGCGCGGTTCCTGAGTTGATGATTGTTAAAAGGAGAAATGGTATTGAAGGGTGGCAAGTCTACTCAGGTCCAACTGAGCCAAATAACTGCTTAGAATTAAACACAACCACTCAAGCTATAGACAGAACAGGCACAGCCGAAAGATGGTCAAGTGCCCCAACTTCTACGGATATAAATCTAGCCACACACGGTTCAGTGAATGGTAGTGGGGACACTTACATCGCCTACCTCTTCGCCTCCTGCCCAGGCGTAAGTAAAGTGGGAAGCTACACGGGAACGGGCTCTACGCTCAATATTGATTGTGGCTTCACTAATGGCGCGCGATTTGTGTTAATCAAGCGCACAGACGGCGCGGGCGGTTGGTATGTTTGGGACACCGCTCGCGGCATTTCAAGTGGCAATGATCCGTATTTGCGCCTTAACTTAACAAGCGCTGAAGTGACAACGGATGATTTTCTTGATCCATTAGCTTCAGGCTTTACTGTTCCTGGAGCAGCTCCTGGAGAATTAAATACCAACGGCGGGCAATACATCTTCCTTGCCATTGCCTAATTTCCCCTTCATCAATAATTAATCATGGAACTCCGTAATCGCATTACTGGCGTCGTCGTAAATCAAGACGAGTTTTGCCGCGAACACCCACAGACCAGCTTCCCGCCAGTCATTACTCCTGAGATCATCGATGATTTCGGCTACGACCCAGTGCTGGAAGGTCCGCAAGCAACGGTCACACCGCCCTATCAATACAGCCAGCGGGATGGTGTCGAAGAAATCAACGGGCAGTGGTTCACCAAATACATCGCCGGTCCCGTCTTCCAGGACTACACCGACGACCAAGGCGTGGTGCATACCGCAGCAGAGCAGTATGAGGCGTATTGCTTTGGCAAGGATGCTGAGCAAGCCAAGGTGGTACGCGATGACCGCAACCGCCGCCTCGCTGATTGCGACTGGACCCAACTTGCCGACAGCCCTTTAGATGCTGACGCCAAGTTGGCGTGGCAGCTCTACCGTGAAACGCTGCGCATGGTGCCCGAGCAAGCTGGGTTTCCTTGGAACGTGCAGTGGCCACCTGTACCTGCTTAATTATTCGGCAGTATTATTAAATAAAGGTTATTAGTTATGGCAATTGATTTTCCTTCTAGTCCAACAACAGGACAAGTATTTATAGTCGGTTCTGTTACCTATATTTGGGATGGAACTAAATGGACTTCTTCTGCAACTAATAGTCCTTTTAGTTTAGGTAGCGCATCAACGCCATCTATTACCTTTATTGGTGACACTAATACAGGACTTTATAGCCCTGGAGCTGATCAGGTTTCTATTGCAACATCAGGTTCTGAACAGATCAGAATTGGTTCTAATGGAGAAATTGGAATAGGTGGTGCCACTTATGGTACAAATGGCCAAGTCTTAACGAGTTCTGGTTCAGGATCTGCGCCTTCTTGGTCAACACTTCCAACATCTTTAGTTCCAGCTGATATTGGAGTAACCGTTCAAGGTTATGATGCAACAACTCTAAAGAGTGCTGATATTGGAGTAACCGTTCAAGGTTATGATGTAGACACAGCTAAACTCGATGCAGCACAAACTTGGTCTGCAGCTCAAACATTTGGAGCTGATTTAACACTTAATTCTCAGTATGATTTGCGTTTTGCAGACGCAGATAGTAGTAACTGGGTTGCTTTCCAAGCACCTGCAACTGTTGCTAGTAATGTTACTTGGACCCTGCCAAATGCAGATGGTACAACAGGTCAAGTATTAAGTACTAACGGTGCAGGTGTTTTAGCTTTTGCTACTATTGCTGCTGGGTCTTCTCTAAATGTCGCAAGCAAAACAAGCGCCTACACAGCAGTAGAAGCAGATTCAGGCTACATGCTTTTATGTAGTGGCAGTTGGACTTTATCTTTAACTGCAGCTGCTACATTAGGAGATGGCTGGTATTTGTTTGTTAAAAATATAGGAACAGGAACAATTACTATTGACCCCAATGCTTCTGAGCTTATTGGAGGTGTATCAACTGCTGCGCTGAATCCCGGTGATTTATGGTTATTTTCTTGCACGGGAACTGCGTTTGAACTGAATAGATTAGAAGGATTTAATTATCAAGACTTCTCATCTTCTGGAACATTTACTGTGCCTTCTGGAGTTAGGCGTCTCTTTGTCCAAGCTTGGGGAGCTGGAGGCGGCGGTGGAAGAACTAATAATAACTATCTAATAGGTTCAGGAGGCGGAGGAGGAGGTTATGGCGCTGGGTATGTAAACGTTACACCTGGCGACTCTTGTACGATTACAGTTGGAACTGGGGGTTCAGGGGCTTCAAGCACCAACTCCTTCGGTACTAGCGGTGGACAGTCTTCATTTGTACATTCTTCAAAAACTATTAGTGGAAACGGAGGATCAGGAGGAGGATACACTAATCCAAGCAGCGCTGGAGCATCTGGCGGGTCAGGTAGTGGAGACTGGAGTCTATCGGGATCCTTTGGATTAGGATTTCTTGATACACAAAGTAATTCTATGTCTTCATTTGGAGGATTTGGAGCATCCGGCTCCAGGGGAGGTCTTGCATTAACTAACGGTGGTACTCTTGCATTTTATAATTTTGCTTATCCGAGCTCTCCAGGTGGCGGCGGTGCAGGAGGAGGTGCTCTTGGAAGTGCCCAATCTGGCTCAGACGGTCTTGTACGTATTCAATGGGTGTAATCATGTCTAATTACGCAATTATCGAAAACGGTATCGTTGTTAATACCGCAGTTGCAGAAGCCGATTTTGCTAATAGTCAAGGATGGGTCCAGCTTCAAGGCAATGCGGGTATTGGCTGGGAATACGATGGAAACGCTTTTAAGAATCCAAACGCATTAACAGAGCAAGAGCTATTAGCCTTGAAAGCAAAAAGCTTAAGAGAGCAGCGCAACCAACTTTTAAAAGAAGAGGTTGATGTGCTTAATCCTTTGCGTTGGGAATCAATGAATGCACAATTACAGGATTCCTGGCGAACTTACAGGCAAGCACTTCTAGATGTTCCTCAGCAACAAAATTTTCCAGAAACAGTTGTATGGCCAGTTAAACCTCAGTAGTTAATTACATTATTACTTCTTAGCTGTATTTATTTATAATGGGTACAGCTTTTTAATGTACTCATGCGGATCTCCGATGCTGGCCTAGCACTTATCAAAGAATTTGAAGGACTCCGCTTAAAGAGCTACCTTTGTCCAGCTGGCGTCTGGACTATTGGCTGGGGACACACTGGCCCTGATGTAAAAGCCAATATGACCATCAGCGAAGACCAAGCTGATCGGTTTCTCCGTGCTGATGTAGCGCAGTTTGAACGGGCCGTACAAGATCTGGTTGTTGCTAGGATTAACCAGGCACAGTTTGATGCCTTAGTCTCCTTCACATACAACTGTGGTGCTGGCGCATTAGAGCGTTCTACCTTAAGGAAGCGTCTTAATAACAACGAAGATCCTAATAAAGTTGCAGAAGAAGAGTTACCTAAGTGGGTTAAGGGTGATCATGGTGTCACTCTCCCAGGTTTAGTAGAGCGGCGAAAGAAAGAAGTTCTACTGTTTACTTCAGGTCGAGCAGAGAAACAGAAGCAAAATGAAATTGATATTACATGTACTGTTGATACCTTTCTTAAAAAAGAACCAATTCCCAGTGGTGATCTAAGGCCGGATCAAAAGGTGCGCATCAAAGAAGATCGCAGCTATAAAGGTGTAGAAGTTATTGCTAAAAAAGATAAACATACACAGCTTGTATTCCCTTATAACCTAGGTACCTGGTGGGTTTTTGATGAACACTGGTATGGATTAAAAGGTGTTCTTAATCACCCTAAAGATAAAGCAGAGATTAAATATGATGGCGTTAAATTAGCTGTTCCCTATCAATCACAGCGTGATAACTATAGAGATGCAAGCCGTACTTGCTTCTCCTCTGCTTGCGCCATGGCTGCCATGTACCTACGCCCTGGTTGCATCAGTACTGATAATGATTATCTTAAAAAGGTTTTTGCTATTGGTGACACTGTTGAAGTGGCCACTCAACTCAAAGTTCTCCAAAGCCTTGGCTTTAGTCCTAAATTCAAACAGAATGGCACCATCGAAGAGCTCAAGCAACGCCTCGATGAAGATGTACCCTGTCCAGTTGGTATCCTCCACAAAGGCCCTGCCAATGCCCCCACAGGTAGTGGTCACTGGATCTGTGTGATTGGTTACCAGGATGAAGCCAAGAAGTTCATTGTCCATGACCCCTGGGGACAACTTGACAACTACACTGGCGAATACAAAACAACCAATGGTAAAGAAGTGCTCTATACCTACAACTTCTTCTATAGGCGCTGGATGGTAGAAGGAGAAGGTACGGGCTGGTGGATTGACTTAAAGTAAATTACTATTGCAAAAAATCTGTACCTATGGACACCATTATTTCTGATTTAGAAACTGGTCTGCAAGTTCAACTCTCCTCTCTTGCTGAAACAATTCGAGAAGAGGAAGAAAAGATCTTACGTAATAAAGAAGGTTATCTTAAAGTTCAGGGTGCTCTTGAGATTCTTACGGTGATCAAACAGCGCCAGCTGGAGCAAGCAGCTCAAGAAACTAAAGATCAGCTGACTGTTGCAGGACTAGATTGATGTTGGGAGAGTTCACGCCAGGTCGTTATCGAGCACTGGAGTTAATTGCAGATCATGTTCGAGAACCCTCGCGTGAACTCCGTTTGGACGCAATTATCTGTGATATTTCTGATGAAGATCTACGGTGGGTGACGGATCGAATCCACCACTTCATTTTGAAACTATTAGAAGATGCAGAGTATGACCCTGCAGATGAAGAATCGGGATGACAGGATTTGAACCTGCGGCATCTGCGTCCCAAACGCAGCACTCTGACCAAACTGAGCTACATCCCGAGATAGGAGCGGTGGGACTCGAACCCACAAGGTCAAAGACCAGCGGATTTTAAATCCGCAGCGTAGACCAATTCCGCCACACTCCCTAACGAACATAGTTTAGCGGATAGTACAGGTTTGTGTGCCCTAATTTGATGTTAGGAATTATGAACAAACATGTTCCATAGTGAGAACGATTTACTAGCTAACTTAATTGTTCTTAGTCCTAAATGTGCACGCAAGAAATTCAGAGAATCTATATTTGAAGCCTGGCATTACAAATGTGCTTACTGTGAAAAGCAACTTTGTGATCGCACTGCAACCATTGACCACGTAATCCCTAAACATAAAGGAGGTCACAGCACACGCAATAACCTTGTTTGCTGCTGCACCTCTTGTAATAAATCAAAAGCATCTGAGCTACCATTTAACTGGTTTACTAGCAAGCATTCTTTTTATTCTGAGGAGAGAGCAAGTAAAATTAAAGAGTGGCTTAATCAAAAACCACAGACTGTATCTTTATTTAGTTTTATTGATTCTGTTGTAACAGCATGATGTATCCAGGGGACGAAGCAGAACCAACGCCAGAAGTCTTTTTGAAAGACTTCATGCAACAGAAGGGTTTAATGCCGCCTCCTGATCCAGATGCTGTTATTGCTGAATTAAAAACAGAACGTATTCCTGAGTACCGCAAAATTATTGGTGTAGGTATCCCAAGTATGGAGATTACCAGCAAAGAAAGATATCGCAATTATTACGGTTAATGCCATGGCAGATCGAGCTAAAGCACAAAAGCTAGCTAAGGATCGAATGGCTTGCAACAAACCACAGCGTACTCCTAACCACCCGACCAAATCACACGTGGTTAAAGCATGTGAAGGCGGTAAAGAAAAGATTATCCGCTTTGGTCAGCAGGGAGTACAAGGAGCAGGTAGAAATCCTAAGACTGCCAAAGATAAAGCAAGAAAGAAATCATATTATGCTAGACATAACGCACAAGATCCCAACCCAGATAAGATGTCGGCTCGTTACTGGAGCCACAAAGTTAAGTGGTAAAACCAATGGCTAAAGCAAAAATGGAACCCAAGGCAGTTTGTTACTGCCATCTTGTCCAGCTTCTGCGGGATACATCACATCTGTTGAATCAAACTTATATTGTCCACTGGAATCTGATGGGCAGTAAGTTTTATTCCATTCATAAATTAACGCAAGAGATTTATGAAGAAATGCAAGAGGGTTTAGATACTATTGCAGAACACCTGCGCTCTCTTGATATCAGCACACCGCTTAGCGTTGAGGATCTCAATAGTTCGCCCATGCCTCCCATTCCTGAGAGCTGCTTTGATCAGGATGGGATGATTCGTGCACTTGCTATTAACCATAATGGTTTGGCAGAATCATTTAACCAACTTGCAGAAGAAGCTGAAGTTTTAAAAGATCAGTTGACCTTAGACTTAGCTGTAGAGCGTGGCCGCGCTCATAAAAAATTCCAGTGGCTTTTAAAATCTAACTTAGGCTGACACCATGGTTACTTACTTTCAAGATACAATTTTTGATATCAGCCCAACATTAACAGCACCTGGCAACGGTAATTTATTACAAGTTGCTGTTAATAATACTTTCTCAACTCAAAGTTATACTTTGATTGTTATCGTTGCTAATGTTAATAGCCATGTAGATGTTTCGTTAGATGGTAGTATTGATGGTACTAACTTTGTTCCTATCATTGCTAGCCAGCGAGTTGCAGCAAATGGCGCTTCTGTATTTTCAGTAACTGGGCGTCCAGTAAAGTGGATTCGTCCTGTTTTTATTACAGAGTCTGGCGGTACTGATGCCACTGTGAGCTTCCAAGTTGCTGCAGCATGATGAACCCTACTCCGGAACAGCTGCTTGAGCGTTACAAAACGCTTGTTACCATGGCCTTACCGCCAATGGTTGAAGGCTCTGATGAAGACCTCGGCTACATGGGGACCCCTTCCTTTGCCGTTGATCAGAGGTATATACCGTTACGAAATACAACTACAATCTGATGGTAGCAAAAAATTGCACAACTGTTAGGATGTAGAGACGGATTGGTAAATTTTCAATGGATGCCAATGCCCTAGATCTGCCAATTGATAGCGAATTCGCAATTCATGCAGCAGCCCTGGCAATCAAAGACCTAGATCGAGATGAATTAGAAGAAGCGTTTGTTGACATGCTTCACATGAAGATGATGGATCGGCAAATGTTCTTAAGCATCTTGAAAGAACATGGTATTGATGCCGACATTAGCTTTCAATTTCAAACTCACAACCAAGTCAACTGATAATGCCTACCCTTACATTCCAAGGTACTGACGATACCTTTACCGCTTCTGGTTCTGAAATCACCTACAAAGGCGATGGTCTTCCTAATGATGCGAGTGGCGACCTTTGCCAACGTGCTTTCCTTGTTAACCCCGCTAGCACTGGCGACTTGATTGTTAAAGTTGATAGCAGTGTTGGTGTTGACACCATCCAGATCTTCCAAGAAGACGACTTCACGGCAGGCAACCCTCCAACCGGCTATCAGAAGTTCTTCAACATTGCTAAAGCTGGTAAGAGCAAAGGTGTTGTTGCAGTTAACGTAACAGATGCCAGCAAAAACTACGTGGTGATCCTGACCACACCTGACGCCTACAGCGAAATCAGCTATAACGGTTCTGTTGTTGTTCCGTAAGACTTCTGTCTTATATCAATGAGTACAGCCTCCAGTTGATCCGGCGGTACACACCCTGTCGGATCCACACTGGCATGGAGCAGTACTCTCCATATCGGGCCAAGGAAGACGGTCCGTGGATGATTGGTTACGGTAGTAAGCGAATAGGGCGCAGTGCTGTCACGCCCTTCTTGCGTTGCACACGTAAACAGATTGAAATCCAGCTGGAGAAAGACCTGGAGGAGTTTGTTTTTATCCTGCAGGACCTTATCTTTATGCCTTTAAATGAAAAGAAGAAAGGTGCAATTTTAAGTTATGCCTACAGTATTGGCATCACTAAGTTTAAAGACTGCAGGTTACTCCAGTTAATTAATAGTGGTGCAAATCGAGAAGAGATTATAAAAGAATGGTCTCCTTATATCAATAAAGAATGTCTACGTAATCAACGCTTACTAGAGCGTAGACGCAGTGAATTAGATGTTTATTTACAACCAGATACAGATGTGCCCCTACTGGTGAAGCACAACTGTAAGTTACCAAAGTGTCTGCTTAATATTGCAGAGAACTTTAATGGTTCTCCAACTCAAGTTAAAGCTATTGAATTTTTAGAAGAACACTTGCTTAGGCTTGATCCTAAACATGAAATTATTGATGAGTTTTTTAGGCTCTGGAATCAACGTCCAAAGTCAACTGGATCTCGTTCACTTTATTCTCAAGATGATCTAGAGCAGCTTGAAGCTCTAAGATTTGCAAGTAGTTTAATTCCTCTGGAGTTAGATCAATCACTGGATAATTAGGTTCCATAAGTATTAATTAACCGGTTTAAATACCAGTTTGCCTTGCGTAGATCTTGAATTGGATTCTCTTTTGCTTCGTATCGCCAGATATATTTCATGATGCATCCCTTTAAATAACCACGATATGCCTCTGTTGTTGAAGAGGAGTCGATAGCGTCAATGCACTCTATTGGACCGAACGTATAGTGCGAAGGATGATTTACTTTGTCGTCTTCCATGGAGTGTTTAGTTCTGCAAGAATATTAGTATGGCATTTGCAAAGAGTCAATCTTACCGGGTTGATAACCGGTACTCCCAAGCACGTGATGTTGCAGACAACGATTCTGCGCTGAGCTTTCTTAATGAATATATCCAGACGCGAAAAAATAACTCTAAACTGCCTATAACAAGTGAACGTGCTGAGGATGACCGGTTTATTTTCCCCGCACTTACTGGCACTGTCCCCGTCGGTGCATTACCTTTTGAGCCACGCGGTTCTTCCAGTGTCGGCAATACTGACGGGTCTGCTTCTTTCCGTAATACTTTTAGGGCTCGATAATTTAACATCAAAGGATAACTCGGCCAATCGTTGAAAAAGCTTCTTCAAATTTATCAAGCCTGGTAAAACCTAGTTCTTTAGGCGGAAGGAATACAAAGAATCCCCACTTCAAGGGATTATCCAGCTGGTAAAAGTTACGGCCATGTAGTAACTTAGGTCGTTCTTTTGGTATACAGATTGGATAATCCCAGATGCTTTGTTGCTTCCGCAGTGTTTCATGTGCTGTTGTAAAAAACAATGCAGAGTTAACAAAACCCATCTTCCAATCTTTCTCCAGGCGCCGGAACCAAGCTACCGCTGGAGACATACCACCGAATCCACCACGTGTGGACCAGCGCCAGGATCCACGCTGCTTATTAAATGAGCAGCGACCATACGTTGGAGGGAAACAATAAACATTCCCACTCCATGGCTCTTGTTTATTTAAAGCATCATCTTTTTTAGAAAAGATTTTTTCTGCTTGAATAAACTCTTGGTTTACTTTTTCTGTAGAACCTGGATCTAAATCAATATAATCTAACGTGTGATAAATAAGAGGTAGGTAAGAAACAGGGGTGCACCAATCATCTTCTAGTCGATAAATTCTATAGAGAGTGTGATAATTGCGTGCACGTGCACCACCTTGTTTATGCATTATTCAGTATCACTAAATGCCAAAGGTTGATCACGTTGATAGCAAACTAAGGACATTTCTTTTTCATCTTGAATAATAAATAGTCCTGCAGTTTTTGGATTAATAGATTCTGCCCTGGCAATAGCTTTCTGCATTACATCAGCAGGTCCTTCCATTTCACGATTCCTGAGATCAGATTGCGCTTCCATCAAGGCAGCAACCGTTAAATAGAACATTGAGTTAGTGGGATCTTCCACCCGTGGCAAATAAACCATGGCGCCAGGACCTTCATTTGCGTAGAACTTCTCATAGAAGTCACACATGTCCGCACAGACCCTCTCGATCACAAGTTGGGTCATCTGTTTCTCCCCACCAGTCTTCACGTTGGAGAGCATTCCGTTGATTAACCTTTGCCGCCTGTTGCTCATCTTTAATAAATTGTCCGAGACCTGTTTGGTGTAATGTTTTACAGAGCTTAGGTAATGGTTGGTAAATGACAACCATCTTTCCCATGTTGCCTAGTTTTTTGATGAGTTTATTTTTCTCATCTTTTAACTTGGTTAATTCACCCTGTCTAATTAAATATTCAGCTACACAACGATACCGTCGTTTTGTTGCCAAGTCAATATCGGGAAACTTCTCACAGATTGTGGCTGCTTTCATGTCACTAAACGTAATACGAATCTGATCCGCTAGCGACAATCCATGAATTAAATCTGTACTTGTTACCTCGTAACTCTTTACAAGTTCCAGATAACGCTGAAGGTCCAGGGTTTCAAATGAACCTTCAGGAGGTATGAACGGTTGCACTTGAGCTGCCAATGAAGCTTTTAAAACCTCGTGGTAGTTCTCAACGGTAACTAAACTAATGTCTAGATCCGTAAAACGATAGCTCATCAATAGTGATTATTTTCTATAGCCTAACCATTTTTTGCTTGTTTGCAATAGCGCATACGCTCTTCCCACTGGCGTTGATGATCCATCATTAAAACCAGTTCGTAGTAGTCACGCTTTGGCTCCAGCTCTTTATAATCCCCTGGTTTAGGCCTACCTCCAAAGTTAGAGGCTTCCCATAAAGAGTTTGCGAAGTTTTTCTGTTGGGTTGACATTAGTGATAACATCGTTTTAGTTGACATTGCTTTGAGCAAGTCTTTAAAATCCTCTGTAAAAGGACTACACGAATGCGTCGCCCCATTACTTACGCTGAGCTGATCTTGATTGCCTTGTTGGCCATCGGCGGCTTCCAGCTGGTCCCCCACCTGTATAGGTTTGTTTCAGATAGAGTGAGTATAGAGGTTAAGTTCAAGTAGAGCGATGGCTAAAGGCAGTCAACAGCCGCAAGTTCAGGAAGTCAAAACCCCACCTTCACAGATTTTTAAAGAGTATACTCCTTTATCAGTTCTTGCTGCCTATGGCGAAGCCAACCGCATCCAGCAGCAACGGTCTGATTATGAAGCAGCGCGGCGCGATCAAGCTACTGCAGGTTTGTTAAATCAACCTTACACTGGTACGTTTAATTTTGAAGGCGAAAAGATTGATCCAACTCGTTCGCCAGCACCATTTGATATTACCTATGCGTTTGATCCTGAAAGGAATCCGTATTTTGCAGCTGAAGCAGAATTAGGTAAAAGGCGAATTGAAAAACAAAAGGAACGTCGTGCAGAACGTAGGATGATGAGGCAGCAAGAAGAGGAAGATACAATCTTTGGCATGTCGCGTGATAAGTATCTTGATGCAATTAACAGAGTACGGCTAAATAAATAATTAGAATAGATTATCTTCTGATAAGATTTCTTCTTTCTGCTCTACCCACTGGGTATAGGTATCCATTAAAACGCTATATTCTTGGTAGGGAATAAGCATAACTGCTTTGTTATTTTCTGTTATTATTTTGTAGTGGATGTGGTTCTCAACTACATCCTCGAAGATCTCATCAAACCTTTCCTCAAGTTCCTTGTAGGTTACAGTTTTCATGAGAGCTGTGCAATTAACAATACCTTAGCAGATTTCTGATTCTGGTCAAGTTGTAAGAGTACCAAAATCAAACGTACTCTCTACACCTTCAGTTAGCAGACCAAATTCTAAGGAGTCTTCTACATCTTCAGCAACGTAACGCCAGTCGGTAACAAAACCTTCTAGGGTAATAGAGTAAGTTGTTTCTAAATAACGAATATCATTTGTAATTAAGAAGACATATTCACCTGGATCCAACATTAATGTTGGGTAGTCAGGTCTAAATTCTGGAAACTGATCACCATCTCCGCCATCAATAACTGATGCTTCTGGTACTACATATCCATCATCATTAACAACTAATTCACGACGATTGTTACCATCTTCTACTTTATAAAATGCAACCAGTGTATTACGATTTGTCTTTTGAGTTGTAGCAAACTGGCTAAAATTCTGCGTTAATTTGATTGAACGTCGTTTGATTAATTTGAAAGAATAAAAGGTGGTTTGACGACGTGACAAACCACCATGTGTATTTGAGATCCTTATCGCTTTGTATACAGGCGTGAAATCGCCCAGATTAAGAGGGTTATTAACAGAATCTCCCACGTACGGAGGCAACGGATCGCTACCGTAGTAGGAAGTCGGACCGTATGCAGTAGGTCCACTACCCCCAGTTGGATAAGCTTCGACAGTACCAAGATTTACAAAACCTAAGTTAACGGGTAATGTTGTAAGAAACCTAGCCATCTTTTAAACATAAACCAGTATACAAACCGTTTGTACGGCCACTGGCTTGGTAACGCTCTTCAATAATTTTAGCGCGTTCTGGATAGAAACCTTCCATCTCAATAGTTTCAATCAACTCATAATTCAGTTTCTTCTCTAAACAACGTAGTTCTAACGTTGCTTCTTCGATGGTATCAAACCATTCTGTTGTATGATTCTTGCCATCAATGAATACAAAACCAGCGTAACTTTTTGTAGTTAAGTGGTGGTTACTAGAAATAACTTGACTTCTTTTCGAGGTTGGCTTTTGCGTGGTCGAAGATGTTGCCATAACTCAGATTGACTGTCTCTATGTCAGTGGGTTGAGATGTTAATGTTAACTCCTTTATACGCAAATGTAAGGGGTTACAGCAGGTAATATCACAGCCTTCCTGGTGGAAGATGCGATAACGACCCGTGTAACCACGGCTTAACCAGAATGCGACGCGAGAAGCTGACTGTGTTTTAGCGGAGTGAAAGGGACTTGGCATGTAAGCAACCGTTTCTTGTCCGTTTTTCTTCGTACCTCCCAGCCATTTCCAGCATTCATCAGGACCTTTGACATCGACCTTCAACCAAAAGTTACGGACTGTCCAGTAAATGTCCATGTCAAAGTTACAAACGTCAACAGAGCAACGCCCTTTCTCAATTTCTGCCATGCAGTCCTTGCATTCACCCATCAAACCAAAGTTGTTGTGGTGTCCTGGATGACCTTTCTTATGCCATAGACAATAGCGATTAACGTTTTCTTCTTTTAATTCTTTTACTTTGTCCTCATAGTTTTTTGTATTGCAATTAAAGATGTGATCTAAGTTTTCGGTTAGCGCCTTATTCTCTTCTTCAATCATTGGAGTAGGCTCCTTCATTGCAGATTCTTCTAATGACATGATATGGAAGCTTGTAGTGTTTACTTAGCTTCTCATAGGTCCACTCACTTCTGTTACTGGTTCTTTGTTGCTTAATGGCCTCCACAATGGATGAATTGATTTCACGTCCTTTGCGTTTTGCATTCTGCATCCACACGTCCTGAGTACTGCCAAAGAAGTAGTGGGTGGGATTGATGCAGTGCTGTGAGTTGCAAAACGAATAGCGCACCACCATGTCAGGGCCATCAGCTGGAGCGTACTTGTTGGCCAGTGCCATTGCCAGGAGGCGGGCATCTTTCCCTTTGAAGAGGGGGCGTGAGGGGTGTGAACTGGTGAAGTACTTCAGTGAGGGGTGGTTGATCCGCTTAATGCACCAACATGAAGTGATTCCGAGTTCGTCTTGACACAACCTAAGACTGGTAGCAAATGAGAGGAGATCTTCTCCAGTTAGGTACTCATCTCTAAAGAATTTGAAGTAATCCAAGTTAGGGGATGAGAAGAGGGCTTCAGGATAGGCTGAGATCCCTTGCAGGTCAAGGGTTTTCAGGGAAGGCAAACGAACGAACGAGTGCGTTCAAAAAAAGCCTATATCACTCTATAAGGAGTTCTAAGTGGTTCTTAGCTGTCCGTCACATGAACGAGTAGATGTGACTGTCACCTAATAACCACTTACCACTACGTCTTAAGTGAAACCATGAAAAAAAAGACATACTCGTTCGTGCGCAGGCCACCCTTGAGAACCCCTGGGGCGCAATGGATTTGACGGGGTACTGAGCAGAACATCTGTACCCCATAATCCAACTAAAGCAAACGAAGCCCTATTCCTTGGGACCTTCTACATAGTATTGATCATATTGCTCTGCGTAGGTGATAGCGCAGTGATAAGGTTCCACGTAGCGACACATCGAACCCCCTGGAGTACAAACACGATGTACTTGGTTACCGTGTTTATCGTCCAGCAATTCAATAGTTGTACCGTGCGGCAGAGTTTGAATAAGTGACATAAGGAATTTCTATTTCCCAGTGTTACTATTGTATGAAAGGATTTCTTATAAACAATGGCATATCAAGGCGGCCAGCGCGGTTCCAAACGTGCACAAAAAGCTCAGTGGAACCCAAGTTTTCCAGGTGCTGGATTCTTGTTTGGTCCTGGCGCTTTCTTTGCTGGTCGTGGTGCTAATGCAGCAACACTTGCACCTACTGATGCGCAATTACGTGCAGAAGGTTATCGTCCTTTAGTTGAACCATTAAAAGGTCCCTTAACTGATCCAAAACCAGTTCAAGTATTGTCTGCTGGTACAGTTGCACCTAATACAACAATTGTTACCGGTTTAACTCCTCAAGGTACTGTTGACCGTAGCGGGAGTGATGAGTATCGTTCTCAGCTTGCGCAATACGGAAACCTGATTGGACAAAAGAAGACTCAAGAAGCAAAAGATCTTGGTATGCAGATCTGGATGCAGAAGTACGGCCAGACTCCTATGGGCCAAGCCGGTGGTGCAATTGGTGCCTACAACCCGCTGCTTGCGAACATGTTCCCGCAAACCGGTGGTTTTGCTGCTGGTACGCAACCTGTAGAAGAAGTGCAGATGGGCGATCTCGGTACCCGTGCTCAAGGTGAAGGCGGCTACACGATGGAAACTTTGAATCCCGTGGCGGCACAAGCTGCACAACAGGCAGCTACTGCACAGCAAGCAGACAAAGCAACGACTGTTAAGTTACCCATCCGTAATCGGGTACAGCAGTTCCTTTACGGCGGCATCTAATTATGATGATGGATAATGATTTCCCTAACGCCTTGGGCTTTTTAAAGAGCTATAGCAAAAGCCCAATCGTTGAGGAAGTTTTAATTGCTGGTTCACCTAGTTTTGAAATTGAGAAGCCAGGGTATGGACCAGCTGTTACACCAGAGATGTTTCGATTAGAGATGGAGCGGTTGTATCCAGGTTATGAGCAACGGCGCAAGATGGCAGTACCTAATTTAATGAACAAGTATGGAGTTGTTCAAGGAGTATAGGTGTGCCGACACAACTCATCAAAAGATATATTGAAGAGTTTGGTCGTTGGTTAAGAAATCAAAAGGATTACGATGACTTCGAGTACGGAACTGAAGTCATCCCTGGCGATAAAACCTGGTGCAAGAAACCTAAACAGGACAAGAAATAATTACTCGTCTTTACCTTCTGGAAGGATAGTAGGAAGATCTTTAAACTTCTGATCAGAATTACGAATTGCAAGACCTTTCACAAAAGGTTTACCACCTTTGCTAAAGGTACGAACGTCATCAAGGTTTAGCTGGTTCTTGCAGCAATCAAGCAAGAGGTTGATGAAACGCTTTTGGCCAACAGCTTTAGAACCTGTTGCTTCGCAGTACTCACAGTAACTGGGATACAGATGATAAGTGCTGTTGACATAACGTTCATTGCTTTCCTTATTGCCATTAGGAATCTTCTTACCAACAGCAGTAACATGATCTGCCCTAACCACTTCTGATTGCAACCATTCAATCAGGTTATTGCTGTTGAGGAGGATGTTATTGCGGACGCGGCGCAGTGCAGGCACCATTTCATTGGTATCTAGCAGGTACTGACGCATGGTTTGCTCATCCATTTCGAGCACCCAGTTAACAAGACCTGGTAGGTAGTCCTTCCAGATACCAGAAACACGACCATGTTCAATCTTGATCATGTCCTTTGCTTCACTATTACGTTCATAGAGGGGCCTATTGAACTCAATTGTTAAGCGACGGCGGCTCAAACCACTGGTGTTATCGGTGGTTTGAATAGGCTCGTTAGCAACAACCATGACCATACCGGTGTACACAAAGGGTTCACCGATGGGCTTTAGCTTCTCTTCATAGCGGAGGGAGTCACCACCAGTGAGAGCCTTAAAGGTTTGAGCAGAACCACCGTATCGTTCAGAGTCATTGATTAGTGTTAAGCGCTTCCCTTTAATGGAAGAAAGTTCAAAACGGCTCTGCTCCAACTGGTTGAGAGTTGTACTGGCGTAGTTGCCACTACCAACTAAAGCACAGCAGAGGTTGGCAAAGGTGGATTTACCACGGCCACCTGGTCCAATCACTTCAAAGAAACGTTGAATTTCGTTGCCACGTCCCACTAAACAGGCACGCAACCAAGCACGAAGAACATTGACACGGGATTCATCACCGTATTGAGTACGATATAACCATTCGGTGATAGGACCTGGATCAGCTTCTGGAATGAAATCAATGTCCAGACCCCAGATAATAAAGTGCTCAGGGTTATGTTCTAGGAATTCTTTTGTATCGAGATCGAAGACACCGTTACGGAATGCAAGACGGGAGGGATCATCATTCCATTGGTACTCGGTGAGGTGCCCTTCCAAGAGAGCACACACATCAGCAACGAGATGAGAAGTGTACCCATTAGGGAGAGAAGTATTTCCGAGGACAAACTGTACCTCATGTTTAAAATCTTTCGTATGATCTTGCTCATTCCATACACCCCTATTCTTGTCATACTTCATGAACCTATCAAATCTAGGGTCATAACGCCACCCGTTCTTGTTGAACATGGGTGAGATGAAGTTGGCAATTTCAGAAGCGGGTGGATTTCTTACAGGTTGTTTCTGTTTTTTGCTTCCAGGTAGGAGTGGCTGCCCAGCAAAACCAGGGAGATCTAGTTCTGGCGGGAAGTCAACAAAGTCTTTTTCATCAAACTGACCACCAAACAGTTCCTGAAAGAGTGCGTTTTGATCAGCTTGGATAGCAATGGCGTTTTCATCTCCGCCAACTTGCTTACGAATTGTGTCAATGGAAGGAACAACAAAGCCTCCCATGTCGATATAGCCATCTTCTTTTGCTTTAGCACGTAGTGTTTTTAAACCACGTGCACCTTCTGGATTAGGTCCACCTGGGAGACGTTCAAAGCTTTCCCATTTCTTTTCACAAGCGCCGTCTTCAAAGTGATCAGATTGAGAAGACCATTCAATCCAGGAAGGAAGAAGGCTTTCGTCAATTTGATGGAGTGACATGCCAACAGCAAGCCACTCTTCATAATCATCAGCACGTTGAGGATCTAAAACTTGAAGATATAAAACAGCTTCTTCAATAGCAGAATCAAGATAGAACTTGGAATCGTTATCGTAATTAATTGTGATGCTTTGAGTTACAACAGCACCAGCAGGAGATGTGCGTTTACGGTAGCGACTACTGGGATAAGCACGAGAGATGGCTTGATAAAGCCATTCTGGCATTTCAGGAAGTTGTTTAGCGTATTCAAAACCGCCGTGAGCAGTCGTGGAATAGCCGTCTGTATCAGGGTGAGCACCCATGAGTGCACCTTGACGAGACCGCCAAAGGATTTCCCATGGCGCCTTATCAACTTTGATAGTTGCTTTATCCGGAAGTTCCTGGATTCGATCCGGCGGAACACGGAAAAGCATCCGGAATTTACCGGGTTTCCCACTAGTGATCGTCAGTGTTGGTGGGAAGATATCTGCAATAGGTCCACCACCTAGTTTTTCAATAGCAGGGATGGCATCTTCCCCATCAACATCAACAAAAATAAGAGCAAGGTCGTTGCTCCACTGCCCACAGAGGAGGCCAACACCTGTTGCTCTACCGTCTTCTAGTTCTTTACGGATTTCAGATATTGTTTTTGGATCCTGAGTCCAGCCCGGAAGATAAGCTTTCTTGCCCTGCAGGGGCGTTAGGGGGAAATCAACCGGAATGAAATCAAGGTTAATTTGCCCTGGTGAGAGGTGCTTATGAGGTGGCTTGGGCTCTGGGGTAGCGGTCGTCACAGTTTTTTATTGCAGGTCAAGGGAAGACGACGGAGCCAGCGTAGCCAGTATTAATGAGGTAGCCCAGTGGATCCACCGTTTTTCTTCGTATCTTTAATTTACGAGGCAGACACCTGCACTCAGTCGGTTTTTTCGGCATCCGCGTCCACCACATCCATATCTATGTCGGTTTTATTTTGAGCTGGCAGGATCTCAGAGTAATACTTGTTAACAGCTTCTAGCCACTTGTTCTTGTATTTCTCGATGGTGCCGCCTTGTACCGCAAAAACCTGAGAGCGCTCACGAGTTGCAACAAAAATCATCAGGATTTCAGGGATGATCCCAATGGTGTGCTCCAGTGCCATGGCATAGGCACCCATCTGCATCATGCATTTTTGATACTTCATGAAGCCTGCACGCTTCATTCCATACTCACTGCGGAGGGTTTCAGGTCCCGGCCACTTACTGTAGTAAAGACCATTGCTGGTTTTAAGATCGCCAAGAACCACCTTTCCTTTGTACTCTGCCACGATGTCAGGAGCACCAGCCCAACCCCAGGTTTCTTCCTCGTGAACACCTGGATGCCAGACTCGGGAGATACCATCACCACCCATCGTCCAACTAAAATCATCAGGATTGGCAGGGTTCTCTGCCCAGACAATCCGATCCAGCTTGTCAAGTTTTTCAGGAAGGCCCTTCCAGAACTCAGCAATTTCTTCATCGTCAATGACAGGATCCTTGTTGATGCCAAGAAGATACTCCTCCATAAGGGAGTGAACGCGGGTACCACGAGCAGCAGCAGCCTCACGTCCACCCGGATTTTTCTTAGCCCAACGTTCTAAGGCAGCTTTGTTACCACCAGTTGCTGAGAGGATTGTGGTGACAGAAGGCAGTGCACCGTAAGGCGTCTTGTAGTGGCGACTACCGTTAATCGTTAAACGAGTATCTCCTTCAGAGCGATAGTCCAAAAACTGCTCATACGATGCAGTTTTAGAGTACGGGGTATAAATCTTGCGCTCTAGTTCTTCAAGTAGCTGAGCATCTACGCGGATTTCATCCAGTACAGCAGGCACAGACGCAGCTCAAGTAGCTGTAACGTAGCAAAAAACCCAGTCTGTGCAAGCAATTTAGAAGTGCTTGACCCCTTTCATGACACGGCGGATGTCTGGATCAAGGACGCGGTGGTTGAATTCAAAGCGCTTCCTAGCCTGATTAAAACAAAAAAGGAAGGAATGCTTAAGATCCCAGGTGATATCCACGCTTCCCCAAGAGTCGTACTCCGTACTGGAGTTGAACCAGTGCACAAGGAGTGGACCGACTCGAAGATGGCCCCATTCAATGTCTACATCAAAGTAGTAGAGGGGCTGGTTCTTCATTCTTCTGTGAGCTCTGGGCGACGGAAGCAACCCTCAACGTTGTTAACAAATTTGAGGGACTGATAGTTCTGAACTTCCTTTTGAATTTTTTCATGGATGATGAAAGCAGTTTTAATTGCATCATCTGGATCCATGGCCCACCTGGAGTTAGCGAGTAATCCAGAAACAAGGATAGTAATAGCAAGCTCTTGAGGGTGACTCACAAAGGAACGTAGAGACCTGCCGTTATCGGTAAAGCTACCGAGCAGAAAAGTAAGATCAGATACCGGATTGTGACCTTTTTCATTCATCAGATTCTTCCCAGTCAACAATACTATAGAGGGTAACGTAATCTTTTTTGATAATAGGTTGGATCAACCCTTCAGCTTTAAGAGCACTGATGCGACGGGTGATAGTCCGATGATTGCGATCAAACTCTTTAGCAATTTTTGTAATGGGCATTAGGACCAACAAAGAACCTTGATAGGAAGTTGCCTCCTTATGAAGGTATTCATAGATGGACAATGCAAGATCATCCATCAGTTCATTCTTCGTTGGTCCCATATGCATTATGACTCTGTTTCTGATTGTAGTTCTAGTTTTTCTTGGTAGCGAGTAATAGATTTTTTAGCAGTCTCCAGGTCCATACCCCAGCATGGTTCCCAATTGTATTCTTTAGAGGGATAGCGGTAGAGGATGTGACCGGTGTTGCCGTGGCGTAGGGACTGAATGGAATAACCCTGGAAGTCAATAGGCTCCAGGATTTCAGATGGTTTACCACGAAAGCGGATTTTAGTGTTGCGAGCCATAAGAAGTATTCAACAACATCAAGGTAGCAAATTTTAAAGGCAGATCAACTAAGAAACCTAGTCGATCTGCCCATTTAACTAAAGGTTAAACGAATAAGAAATTAACGTTTCTTACCGCCTTGTCCTTTGCCACCTTGGTTTTTACCACCTTGGCCCTTGTTACCTTGCCCTTTAGGAGGGGGGCTCTTGGGAGGTGGGCTCTTAGGCGGTGGGTTTTGAGGAGGCTGGTTTTTGGGAGGAATGAAAGGAACTTTTTGTCCTTGGTTTTTTCCACCCTGACCCTTTCCACCTTGACCCTTAGGTGCTTGGCTTCCAACACCACCTTTACCACTCTGTTTTTTAGGAGGTTGGTTCTTGGGTGCGGGAGCTTTACCACCTTGCTTTTTAGCAGGTTGATTTTTGGGTCCAGGGCCTTTACTACCTTGGTTTTTACCACCTTGGCCTTTAGAACCTTGGTTTTTGCCGCCTTGTTTTTTACCGGGTTGTGGCAAGAAGTCAAACTGTGTCGTTTGGTTTTTACCACCTTGACCTTTTCCACCTTGTTTCTTGCCACCTTGGCCTTTAGGTCCTTGGCCTTTACCGCCTTGTCCCTTATTGCCCTGACCCTTACCACCTTGTTTTTTAGATGGTTGGTCCATGGGGTTAAAGGGCATGTTGCGGTTCTTGCCACCTTGGCCCTTACCGCCTTGTCCTTTTCCACCTTGACCTTTTCCACCTTGACCTTTGCCGCCCTGTCCTTTACCGCCTTGGCCTTTACCACCTTGACCTTTACGGCCTTGGTTTCGGCCACCGCGACCGCCTTCTTGTTCTTGGCCACCGCGTTCTTGACCACCGCGACCACCACGACCGCTTTGACGATCTTGACGACCGCCACCTTGACGATCTTGCTGGCGTTCTTCACGGCGATCTTGACGACGTTCACGACGGGTACGGCCACCCCCAGCTTCTTCCTGGCCACCAGTTTGATCAGTACCAGTTTGATCAGTACCTGTCTGATCAGTACCGCCTTGATCAAAACTTTCACCAGCCTGGCCACCAGCTTGGCCACCAGCTTGTCCACCAGCAGCGCCTTGTCCAGGCTGTCTTGCAGGCTGTCTTGCAGGTTGTGAACCAGCTTGACCACCAGCTTGACCACCTTGTTGTCCAGGCTGACGTGTGGGGCCTTGTTTAGGTGGAGGAGTAGGAGCTCTTTTAGGTCCTGGAGTAGGAGCAGGTGCAGGTGTAGGAGCAGGAGTAGAACCGCCACCATCGCTACCAGAAGCGCGGCGTCGTGCTTGAGCAGCTGCTAATGCAGCAGCAGCATTACTACCGCCAGCTTTTTGCTGTTCTTCTGCAGAGAGGAGACCTTGGATACCGAAGCCACCTCCACCAGAAGCAGGTGCTTCCGATTGAGTAGAGGTTGTTTCTTGAGTCCTTGTAGGTTGCTCTTCTTCTTGGGCAGGTTGAGGAGATTCTTCTTGTCCTGCACCAGTTTCTTCAATGAAATTATCAAGGAATTCATTGGCATCAGGAGGAGTTTCTTCTGCGCCACCTTGATCTTCAGAACCTTGATCAAAGCTTTCATCAGAACCCTGATCAAAACCTTGATCTTCTGAACCTTGGTCAAAACCTTGATCTTCTGAACCTTGATCAAAACCTTGGTCTTCACCGGCTGCGCCACCACGATCACGACGGTTGCGGTTACGACGACCCATGCGATCACGCATGTTTTCGCCTGCGCCACCCATCATTTCATCGCGGTTACGACCGCCACGGTCCTGCCTTTGACCACGACCGCCACGGTCCTGCCCTTGACCACGACCCATCATTTCATCGCGGTTACGACCACCACGACCGCCTTGACCTTGACGATCATCACGACCGCCACCGCCTTTACGGCCCTGGCCGCGACCACGACCCATCATTTCCTGGCCACCACGTTCTTGACCAGCACGACCACCTCCTTGGCCACGCTGACGACCGTCGTTTCCAGTTCTATTTGCTACGTCAACAAATGGATTAGCACCGGCTTGACCTTTGCCACCTTGTCCTCTACCACCTTGATTCTTACGACCTTGGCCCTGATTTTTAGGACCTTGGTTTTTAGGACCTTGGCGATTTTGTCCTGCACTAGGAGGCGGAGCAGCAGTTGGAGTTGAGCGGTTACCGCCTTGGCGATTGCCACCACCGCCGCCTTGGTTTTTAGGACCTTGGTTCTTAGGACCTTGGTTCTTAGGACCTTGGTTCTTAGGACCTTGGTTTCGGTTGCCACCACCGCCACCTTGATTTTTTGGTGCTTGGTTTCGGTTAGCAGCATTACCACCTCCTTGAGTTTTAGGAGGTACAAACTGTTGTGGAGAAGACGCAACTGTACTGATAAAAGCAGTTTGCGGAGCCGGGGCTGATACACGGGGAGGAGGTGCAGCTGCCCTTGGTGCAGGTGCTGGAGCGGATCTAGAACCTCCACCACCTGAGTTTCTTGTAGGCATAACAAATATAAATGGTTGCCTTACCTACTCTATCAAAGATTTTGCCAGCCTTCTTTTAAATATCCGTAATTACCTGGTTTAGTTACAGCTGTATTTTTACCGCAAACACCACATTTACCTGGAGCAAATATTGAACAGTTAGTAGGTGGTCCGGAGTAGTCACCACCGTCCCACCATAAACCCCAGTCACCACCGCAAGAACGACACACTAGATCAGGTTGTTTCGGATCTAATGGCTTGTGTGTCTTCATTACATTGAGACTTTATCCATTCATTATATTTCTTATTTGTTTCCGTAAGAGTCTTCAATCTCTGTTGATAGAGACTGCTGATCCAGTGAAGTTCCTGGTTCTGTTGTTGTGCAGCTGCTTGAATGAATGCTGCCAGTTTGTTTGTTTGCATGTTGCGTGAAGTAGTTGTTTTTCCAGTAATCTTCAGGTCGATGAATGACTTCACCTTCATAGAAGATATTTAAGTAAGGACCACGTTCAGAGAAGAGTTGTTCAGAAGGGATGTTAACAAATGTTTGTAGTTCAAAACATGTTAGATCATATATTGATCGACAATAAAACTCAGGATCTTCTTTTTCTTTATCAAAAGGTCTGTAGACAACTTCAGTAATTGTAACTTCAGGATCAATGTTTGGATAAAGATCGTGAAGACGCTGGAGTTTATTGATGAGTTCAGATAGTTTCATTTACTTTAACCATCGAGAAGGTGTCATCTTCGTTATCAATGAATTCAATTTCATCTCCAATCTCCCAATCAAGCTCTTCCCATAGATCGTCTGGGACGATAAGAATACCTTCCTCATTAACATCACAGATCCAGGATTTGGTGGTTTCATTGGTTGGTTGCATCGCTAGATCCCAGGTACCGATCAAGCTCCTCTTTGAGGAGAGATCGCATTGAATTAAGCACTTCATCAGCTTTAGGAAAAGTTACAAGTTCGTATTCATCAGGTAATTTATTTTGCTCTTTATAAGTTCGATTCACATCATAGAGAAGATCCAAGGTCATTCTGAATAACTTGTGACTTTCAACTGGGGACAAACCACGATCAAAGATCCGATCATTGAGTGCACCCATCATTTCAGCAACCATTGCTGAATGCTGTTTAAATAACAGAAGATAGTTCTCGTAGTCCTTGAAGTAGTATTCAGAAGCCATGGGCAAAGCAAAGTGCGCACCGAGACTAGCGGGGCGGTTTGCTGTTGACTAGGGGAGGTGTGGGTATGCAGTTAAAGTTCTTAGTATTCTTCAGCTGACCTTAGAACTAATAGCTAACTGATTAAGAAAAGAAGAATAGTATAATATAAATTGAATCTAGTTAAAGATTAATGGCTCGCTCCATTTCCAAAGGAGTCTCTCATGAATGAATTTATTCTTACCGAATCCGCAGAAAATTTTCTAGGCGGCGGTGCACCTTCTACGGGAGGTAGGGGCCAAGGCCGTAAAGGTCAGGGCCGTAAAGCACGTGGAGAAGGTACGCGTGGTCCTGGCCAAGGTCGCAAAGGTGCTGGTCGTAAAGCAGCAGGCGAACGTGGTGTAGGCGGTCGCACTCCTCGTGGTATGGACGGAGAAGAGCGCACACCTCGTGGAATGGGCGGTCGTGGCCAAGGTCGCAAGGCTGGCTTAGGTCCTCGTCGTGCTGATGGAGAGGAACGTACTCCTCGTGGAATGGGCGGTCGCGGCCAAGGTCGTAAAGGCGGTGCAGGTCCTCGTCGTGCCAACGGGGAAGAGCGTATGTTCCGTGGCGACAATGCTGAAGCCCGGCGTTCAAAATTAGACCGCTTAAAGGCAGCAAGAGAGAATCGTTCTGAGCGTGGCTCAAAAGAACGGCGTGAGTTAACTCCAGCTCAACAGGAAGCGTTTGATCGCCGCCGTGAACGTTTGTTAGCTCGTAAAGAGAAAGCACAAGCTAAGTACGAACAGTACATTGAAGCTGCTAAGGCAAAGTACGGTTCTAAGAGTGAATCAGGCGAGAAAAAGAAAAGCCGCAGGACTCCTGGCGGCATCTCAGCCAAGCGTATTTCTGGTCTGAGGGAAGCAACCGGTCAGACTCGCAAGAGTTCTGGCAATGGTCGCAAGGGAATGGGCGGTCGTAAGGGCGGCAGCCGCGGTCGTTAATTGTTCCAGTGGCGGATAACACCTGCCACAATGAAACAATTAGTTAAAAAATAACTGAAGAAAATAACAGAGCGGATCAGGGCAACTTGATCCGCTTCTGATTTTGTACGTCCTGTTTTTTCTCCTAGAGCTTTAGCCCATAGGTGCCAAAGCTTTTGCCTGGTCCTATATGTTCTTTGGAAGTTCCCTTGGTTTACCATATTTATCCATGATTTCTTCCACGGATTCTAGGGATTCTAAACGAACTAAAACATCTGTAATGCTAGAAATAACAACAGGATGTTCAGTACGTGCAGCAAAAGCAAGAGTTTCTCGCAATGTTGCTGCTGATTGTTGGATACCTTCTTTAACTTGAGCAGAGAGAGCCATTTCAGATTGTTTGGGTGCTCTAAGTATAGGGTTAATAACTAGCATTGTTAAGCATCAAACCATACAACATTATATTGTTGCAAGGGTTTTTAGCTAATAACAAGTAAGAACACCCAACCAATCATTACGGCTTACTGAATCAAGTTGCTAAGCGCTTACGACGTTCATAAGCAAAGGAGAAACCAGGAACAAGTTGTGACGGACCAGGTGCAGCACCTGAATCTTTTTCTAACTCCTGGCGGATCCTATCTTTATCAGGAAGATCTTCTTGCTTTACATCAAGGACAGTGTTGTCTTTGATCCGTGTAATTGTTGTGGTCTTACGAAGACCAAACTCCTGGCGATCTTCTTCTTCCCAATGATCAAAGTTATCCACTAGACGTGGCTTAACTTTACGGATTGTAGCTTGATACTTAAGGCCAGTTGGTTTGTTATCAATGAGATTTTGCTGGTAAGCAAACTTGATAATAGAAACCATCTTCTCTCTATTTTTCTTCCAAGCATCAAGGTTTTCTTTTACTTCATTCAGCTCAGTTTGTAATGCTTCGATATAAGCATCACACTTTTTGATCATGCCAATGATGGCATCAAACTTGGACTCCTGGCGAGAAGCAAGATCAGCGAGATGCTGCTCCAGCATTGCCCTTTCATCCTCTGGGATGTCAGGCATGTCCTTAAGAAAGCCGATGTGCTGGATGGATTCAGCAATTTGAATGAGGCTCAATTTGTCAGCCATGATTAGAAACGGGGTGGTGGACCTGCAAAGAATTCGTAAAGCAAAACACCAAAGCAGAAACCCATGACAAGCCAGATTGCTGCTGTGGTGAAGTAATCCAATTACCTAGCGCGGGTGGAACTCATGATAGCGCCAAGGGTCTGTGAGTACGGAGACAATTTGAAGGGAGGATCTTGTGTGAGTGCATTGGTAAACATCTCCCAACAAGCACCAGTTGGCATGTGATTGCTGTCATAGACAGCTTTCTCCTTCCAACCAGCAACCGGCAGCCACTGACCTTTATCCTTCAGGCCATCGTAAGTGATGCGATAGAGGAGGAGACCACGGCGATGATCAAAGTAGTAGACACAGATCCGTGGGTTGTACTCACGCTCTTTCTCCCTGGCTTCAAACCGCAGAGCATGAAGCATCATGTTGGCTGAACACCACTGCAAATGCTTACAGATGGGCTTGAACTGAATGGTTGTATAGCGCTTGAACTCTTCTTCCAACTCTTGGCGCTGCGTGTGTAGCTGGTCCCATGAACCACAGCTACACATCTCTTCTTTCTCCATGACAAAGTAAAGCTTCTGCACGCCATCTTTGTCTGTTTGGATACGGGGAGGACGACCTAGCAGAGGCTGCAGTGCATCTGAAGTTGTAGAAGGACCGTAATCAAGAGCAGCAATGGGAGTGCCTTGCCAGGGCCGAGAGGTTAGTGCCTGGCTCCAAATCTTGTAATCAAAGTAAGAAGGTGTACGAGTACGGTGCTCCCAGAAATTTTTTAGGATTTTTGAGCGCTCTATATAGAGTTGGGTATCTGCAAGATCTAAGCAAACAAGATCTTCCTGGAGAGAGATCGATTGAATATCAGTTGCTTGTAAAAGTTTGAACTTATCTGGATCTTCTTGATACAGGGAATCAATAATTCTTTTGCGTCCATAAACGAGACGCTGAGCTTCTGAGAGAAGGGCTTCCGTTACGGTCATTACGTTGTGGTGGTGTGTGCGAGAGCAGTTTTAAGACTTACTCAGGTCTGGCAATTAGCCTTTGCCTTGGCCGCGATACTGCTTGGACCTTTTAAAAGATCCGCGCTTGCGACGGCCATGGCCAATAGAAGTGCGCTTGGGAACGGCTTCTTTGTGAATGTTGCCGCTTAAGGATTTCTTTGCCATTGTAGTTGAGAGCCGAGAAGCCAGTAGCAGTCTAGGATCTCAGCCTGTGGTGTCAAGCGCAGTAACAATAATTACTTGACGTTAAATGTTTAATGTTTAAACTGAACATTATGCCATGTCAATAATGTCTGGCTTTGAATTAATTGAATTTAAGTTTGACCCTGATGACTTTGATCTTTCTTTAGAAGATGAGTTTCTCTTAACAAAGTTAACGAAGGAACTAGAAGCAGCAAAGGATCCTGATGTACTACGAGCAGGTGCATTGAAGCTCTTGCAATTAGCAGTACAACGCCAGGCAGTTATTAGAAGTTTGATTAATCGTTTAGCAAATTTAGAAGCAGATGTAGTTAGGAAATATTATCAAGAATAAAAAACCGCCCCCGAAGGAGCGGCTGAACAATCCACGTTAGGAGTCTAGCTCAAAGCTCGATCTCACCTGTCTCTGGATCACGTGCACCGGTCAGGACACGGGAGCTAGCACCACTGGATTCCACTGGAGGCAGCGTGAAATCAAGGCCAGGCTTGATAGCATGGTAGCCAATCTCCTTCTCGCATTGCTTGAAGAAGCTGTCTGCATAAACGGTAGGAGGGCAGGTCTCCCAAACATCTTCAATGAAGTCAATGTCAGATGCATCTTTAGGGAAGAAGTCCTCGACCTTCTCAGCAGTGGGGGTAACCCACTTCTCAGGGTAAGCAATCCAGCTCTTCGCCCGCTCACCGCCATACAGCTGTGAACCAAATGTCGGAGTGAAGATTGCAGCAGCACTCTGCTTGGCATCAAAACCAGCAGCAGACTTCAGACCCATGCGATTTGCAAAAGCAGACTCCAACTGCTCAATGAACGTGGAGTAAGCATCACAGAACAGGTTGGATGCACCGCCATGGATCGAGAGGATCAGTGGCTTCTTGTGCACAGCAACACCATTCTCATCCACCAGGAACATGAGGATGAGGCGACGACGACGATAAGGGTGGGGCTTACCAGGGTTAGCTACTTCCCACTCGTCATAGACGGATGCATCACGGGGATACATGCCTTCAATCTGACCCTTATCAGAGTTCTCGATGAAGGTTACGTCCTTACGGAAGCCACAGTGGAGGATGACCATACGAGGAGTCTTGAAAAAGATTCCATCGTTTTTGTCACCATTGTTATAGGTGTGGGTGTACTCTTCTGCTTTAGGAAACTGGCTAACTTTACCAGTCCAACCAATGCGAGAGAGTGCAGTATCTTTGAGGAACAAACCACATTGTGATTTGTCATTAAGGATCTGGGCATTAACCAGATCGCGCATTTCACCTTGGTACTTTTCAGTATTTAGGTAACGATCAAGTACAGACATTACAGTCAGGTTATGGGACGGTCTTCAGAACAGGAGTTGCACCTGAACAGCAAATGCTGGCACTGGCCTGAAGATGAAAGGGTTGTAGGCGGAGTGACTACAACCAGGTTCCCAACCCACCCTAGTCTGAAAAGGCTAGATCAGAATGTCATCGAGTATTAAGAAAAGTAATCAGAAAGGAATGTCGTCAGTGCTACCAGCTGTGGTAATAGGCGTGTCCTGTTGCAGTGGTGGCAACTGAACTGCAGACTGATAGGGCTCAGCCACAACAGCTGCTGGCGACTCAAACCGATTACCCGTGTTAATAGCCCTCAGTTCTTTCTCCTCCTCTTTCTTTTTATTCTTTCCAAAGAAAGCATAAGTACCACTCTTGACACGCACCTGATAGATGCCACGATGTTGGCCATCTTGTGTTGTCCAGGTGTTGTAACGAAGAACGCCTGTTACAGCAATCTGTCTACCGACATGCAGGTTAGCGCTCATACGTTTGGCATCATCACCCCACGCTTCCATGCGGAAGGACAGGCTGTCATCCCAGGTGTGGCCAAGGATCTGCTGTGCAGGAGCTGAGCACATTAATGAAAATGTAAAAAGATCTTCTTTAGTTTGATCAGGAATAAAACCAACACCACCAGCAAGGTTAACTTGATTAACAACCAAAGTAGGAGGTGCAACTTGAATGACCTGATTAGGAACTAAATACATCTTGTAGTCCTGGCGATTTGGATATAAACGACCACTGACTAAAAGGTTTGCTCCTGGTTGGAACACATCAAATGTTTCACCAGCTGCTTTATTAGGTACAACAAATACCGGAGCAATTGCACCTGAGTTACCTACCTTAGGTAAATTCATTTGCATGAACCTGAGGCCGTTATCCATGAATTTCTCACCAACGTAAGAAGCTGTTGCGAGTAGGGTGTTCATCAGGGAATCTCAGATTGAGGATCGATTGTGTCGTAGTGTACGCCAGCTTCAGCAAGTAATTTGCTGGCAAGTATGAAGTTTTCTAACCAACGATTAGGGATTGGTGCGGCTCCATCGCTATAGACGGATACCACACCAGCATTGATAAGTACAGCAGCACAGCGAGAGCATGGGTTGAAAGTGACATAAGCAATAGATCCTTCAGTACTGACACCGTGAAGGGCAGCAGAAGTGACGGCATTAACTTCAGCATGAACAGTGATTTCATACTTCTGTTCCCGATCAATAAGACGGTTTAAGTTGTCACTAATGTTTTTAGGAAAACCGTTATATCCAGTACTTAATACTTTCTTTTCTCTAACTAATACACAACCAACTTGTGTACTAGGATCTTTACTCCAGGTGGAAACTTCACGCGCTAATCGCATGAAACGCTGGTGCCACCGGTGTTCTGTAGCATCCATCAGCTTCTGGTAAAAGCAGCTTCTAGACGATCCAAGATTGCATCTTCCACTGCAACCTGGCGTGTAATTAAGACTGAGATGAGATTTGAGAGATCATCACTCATGTCCTGAAGTTCCTCCATTGACATGTCGTAAAGGGAGGCTTTGATGTCGCGGATGCGCTGGGGTTCCATTGGTTGGTGGAGTTCGTGAACACTGTACTCAGATCCCATAGAATAGCAAGAGAAGAAATGATTAAATATGTCCAAACCCAAAAATAAAAAAGGTAAGCAGGCAACTGCCAGGCAGAATGCCAAGCAAAACAGCGGTAATGCAACCGCACGTAAAGCTAAGAATGGCGGAAAGAAAAAGTAAAAACTTATCTGCTCACACAATTGTTAGAATCTTTATCTTGTTCTGGTCTTCTGCATTATTAACCTTAGGTTATGCAGGCAAGTTAGAAAAGATGGATCCTACATTTGTAGCAGCTGTGTTTACTTCAACGCTTGCATCATTTGGCATTGATGCACAAGCAAAGAATTCATTAAGCCATAGTACGACCCGCTCGTATAAATCGATAAACCGTAAGAGCAATACTGCCAACACCAGCAAGTAGAGGACCTACACGCTTGAGGTGATTGGTTAATTTCTCTTCCACTGGCATACGATCAAAGTTATAAGTATTCCTTAGAGAGCGAACATAATACCAGAGAGGAAGTTGTACATCAACAGGTACAATTGGATTCAACCAGGCACTAACTTTCTCTTCCTTATCTTCCACAAGTAATGTATTGTGGTAGATCCTAATACGCTCAACATTGTATTCACCTTTATAATCAACTGTTTTATCACCAAGCCGATCTGCAATCCAGAAGACAGCATCCATCTGCACCCGCTGGCGAGGAGCCTGGAGAAAAGTTAAATCTAATTCAACGTCACCATTCTGTACAGAATAAGCTTTAGTAACACCGTTAATACAGATCTGAATTGAGCCTGGATACAGATTACTTTTAGTAGGAAACTCCCTACAAGTAATTGGTCTTGGCATCAACCATGTTGTCCTAGTTAGTACAAAATAAGGGATAAAGATTAAGCTTGTAAGTAAAGCACCAACAATCAAAATCTTGTTCTTATTTTTATGGATAAGATTTTCAATCTCATCTTTAAAGTCTTGTGCTTTACCTGAGTGGTGAACAACAAGATTTCTTAGAGCATAAAGGCGACGCCTAAAGCCAATGTCATATTCTTTTTCCTCTGCAGCAAGGATTATCTTGTCGATCTTCTGCAAGATGACAACATGATCCGTATCAATGCTGTCAGGAAGATGCACGGCAATATGATAATGTATCTCTCTATTTTATTTC
>Ga0208161_1000015_pt1 | contig 83104 bp, 85 predicted proteins | sample CB_VirMetaG_3_FD_184538 | JGI IMG/M metagenome (GOLD analysis project Ga0208161, IMG submission 184538) | Freshwater to marine saline gradient viral communities from Chesapeake Bay - CB_1508_1S Viral MetaG (SPAdes) (version 4) | ecosystem: Environmental > Aquatic > Marine > Coastal | place: USA... | reverse complement strand
CTACAGTAATTCTACTGATGTTTGTTTCTTCTGTTGTTTCTGGTATATTGGTATTCGCCACACTTCGAGACTCCTGTTTTAGTGCATCTTACTATTCTGCTTATCCTGGAGAGTGTTACGAAAAATGATTATTTTTGGTGGAGTTTTAATTTCGATCTTTCTTTTACTTTTTTATCTGGAAGATCGTGATGGTGGAGGACTTTATGATCCTGATCCTTCTGCAAGCTATCGACACAGGAAATTAAAGAAATGACAACAATTTTGATCTCTTATTTCATTGCAGTTGTTCTGGCGGTTGCATTCAATTATGCACTACATGAACCAAATAAAAAAATTGAAGAAAGATTAGACAAACTTGAAAAAGATCTTTACAAAGACTAGACAGTTGTAGAACTGTCACATGTACTCTTGATTGGACCACCAATTCCTGCCATACTACATTTGTTGATCGGACAGCTCTCATGGCTACCCCACGCAAAACCATTCAAGTCGAACAAGTCTTGAATTTCGTCAACACACAGCTAAGGCAAGACCACTGGACGCCAGAAGAAAAGAGAGGCATGTATATTGTACTAGATCGTATTCTTCATGATTCAAATCAGTATGCTGGCTTCAATTATGTGGATTCTTACAATCCAAATGATCCTGAGTTTGAAATTAACGGAAGCAAAGAAGTCAGCCGAAACTATTACTTGAAGACAAATACTTTTTCTCACCAAAATAAAGCTCATAGGGGTTGATACAATGATTCTTGACAAAAACAACATCTATCGTGGCTCAGACTGCTCTGATGCACTTGTATCCATCAGTCTTTCAATTCGTCAACTTTTTGCAAATTCAATGTCATTTGAAGAAAAATGGTATCCACCTGAGGATTATTTCTATCTCATGAACAGAGAAGAAGATCTAGAATACAAAGTGTTCGATCTTTGAACTGGCACAAGACCTAGACTACCATCCGTCTCTAGGTCTTATACTAACTCCATCAACCAACCACATCTCATGGCCACTCGCTCAAGAATCGGAATCGAGCTTCCTAGTGGAGCCGTGCTCTCATCGTATCACCATTGGGATGGCTATCCCAACTGGCTCGGAATGAAACTCAAAGAACACTACAACAGCAGAGAACTGGCTTCTAAGCTGATTGATGGTGGCGACATGAGTTGCTGTTGGACTAAGGATCGTTGGAATGATGATACCAACGAAGAATATGGTCCTCAATACTATTCACAGCGTGGGGAAGATTATTTTCCTCGTCTAGATGATAATCTTCATGATTATCTTGAAGATGGTGAAGAGTATGCCTACCTTTTCACTCTGTATGGTGAATGGATCTGCTATGATCGTCATGAGTTTGAAGATCGTGTGCCTGAATTTGTAAAAATTCCAGAGCCGCAGCCAGTCAACTAAGTGGCACAAGACTCAGACCACTAGCCAACTCTCTGCCCTATACTAAGTTCATCGACAACAAGGCAATGCAAACCGCCATCGTCACTCCCAAATCGAGCAAAGCCAAGAACCGCCTTGCAAATCTTATGGGTGGCGATGCAACCTGTATCGTCGAACAACAAAAGGATCAAAAGGTCTTTCTGGCATCCACCAACAGAAAATACTTTTTCTGGGTGAATGTAAATTCTGATCCTGACTGGATCATTTCTCTCTAGTTCTTATGGGAATGGTAGTTGCCCTAAAGTCTCCAAACTGTTCATCTTCTGATTATCTTCCGACCGTGACCGCAATCAACACCGTTCTTGGCAACATTCAAACTGAAGTCGATGAGCTTCAGCAGCGCATCTCTCAGATCGCAACCAAAATCACAGAACTTGCACCTACTGAGGAAAAAGTTCAGGAACAAGAAGAATCTAGTGTTGAACTTGATTCGGATCTAATTGGTCTGATCTCTGAAGTTACTGAATCACGAGTTGATCGTATGACAGCAGATTATCGTCTGCGTGTAATGTCGATCGAGCGCATTAACATTACTTTTGAGATCATTCTTTCTGATTACTTCCAAGATGAAGAAGTCGATCTAATTGTAGAGAAACTGAACTTCTGCCGTCGCATTGAGAACTTCTCCTACATGCGTTCTGTTTATGAACTGTATAAGGATTCTCCTTCTCTTCGTGAACTGCTACTGGCTGTATGTGCCATGTATCGTCTGAATGTGAAGGATTATGCGGATCGTTCTGCTAGTTCTGGCGATCGTTCGATCGTTAAGTATGCAATGAGCTGCCCTGAGTGTGGTGAACTTGCAACCGAGATGGTACATTCATTCCTGTCGGCAGACATGAAGATGTGAATCTAATTTCACACAGATAATAAAAAGGAGCCTTGCGGCTCCTTTTTTTTGTTTTTAGATTTATTTATCAATCATCTTTCGACATATTTCCAATTTCCACCATATTCGTTGCCCATTTGCTTTTGAAATCCACGAATTGCCTTCTTTCTGACTCTTTTAGATTTATCTTCAATGTTTTGCATGGGAGTTCTACCACTAGGGGTTTCACCGTGCTCTGGATCAACAAATTCCTCAACAATAGAATCGATCCAATCTTGTGACATTGAAGCCATCATGGTAACTGCAGATTCTTGTGAATCGCAATATCCTTCATCGAGAAGGTGTGATAGTACAACATCAAAAAAGTCATGAGATTCTCTGACATCAACATCACTCATTCTTGTTGTTGTTGTTTTCTTTGCAGATTTGGTTGGAGATTTTGCTGACATTGTTTTTGCTTTTGCATCAGCATGTTGTCCGATTTTTCTTGCCAATTCTTTCTCTTCATCTGAGAGTGGAAACTTATGTGATTCTGCCATATCTCTTTCGATATCACCATAAACTGACATATAAGCTTCGATTAGATCTTGCATTTGGTTATATTGCGCAATAGAAGTATTTAGAAATAAATACTCATGATATCAAAGACATCGAAGATCGCAGATCATGAAGACATTTTCACAGTTTCTTGAAGAAGCAAAAAGAATTCGAATGACGAGATATTATCATGGAACACCAGAATCTTCTGCTGATGAGATACACAAATCAGGTTTTAAGGGATCTGAGGTTCATGCATCGACTTCTGCTCGAACTGCAAATGCATTTGGCAAAAGATATGGAAAAGATACGAGAACAGTTTCAATTCGTGTTCCTTCCAATTCAAAGAATGTAGAGAAAACTGAAGGTCAAAGAGGTGTTGATGCATGGGGAAGAAAACATCATTCTGTTGTGATGCGTCCTGAGTATGCATCAAAGCATATCACAAAATCACCAACAATACCTGCACCAAAAGTACCAAAGAAATATCAAGATCTTTCTCCATTTAAGAGAAGAACAAAGACTCAACCAAAGAAAAAGCAATGAAAACATTTCAACAATTTTTACAGTTTCTTGAAGAAAAGAAAGGACTTAGCAAAAAAAGAAAAGAAGAATTAACCAGAGGAATTGTAGTAAAACCAAATGTAGAAAGAGACTCAGATGGAACTCTTCGATATAATTTAAGGGATATGCCAAGACCAGTTCCAACGGAACCAAATTCACCAGAAAGAAGAATTCAAACAAAAGAAATTGAACTCCATGGTGCAAAACGGTTTAAGAAATAAATAATCCAAAATCAATTTAATTCTTATGGATCATTTACAAGAAGCTTATTTGTCAGTTTATGAAGAAAGTGAAGTTGCAGAGCGAACAAGAAATGCAGTAAAACATCAGAGAGCAGGAACTCATGGTGATAATCATGCAATGAAAAAAGAATTAGAAGCATCCACCGAATCTGTAAAGAAAGCAACGAAATACAAAGGTCCAAAGGTAATGCCAAGTATGGCAGAAGAAGTAGATACTTATGATGTAATTCTTTCACATTTACTCGATGAAGGTTTTGCCGATAATGAAAAGAATGCAATCACCATTATGGCAAACATGAGTGAAGAATGGAAAGAGGAGATCATGAAGAAAAAGAAGCATAAAAAAGAAGATTGATAGACAGATAAAAAACTGTCCACTTCAGCCTCCAGAACACCACTGGGGGCTTTATGATGTGTAGGTAAATCAAACTGATCATGCCACTCTCTAAGTTTTATGGTTCTTATAGTCTGACACATAGTGATCTATACTATAAGATTCCAAGAGGTGATTACATGTATTCATATTGGATCGTAGAAACGCATTGTGATAAGATTCCATTAGCTGTTGTTGGCTATAAGAATCATCAGTCAATTAAAAAACAAATTCTTACTCATTTTCCAGATACAATAAACATTACTTACATTCATGAAGAATCATCAAATGAAATTCGAATTAGAAGTCATATTCAAAATCTGATTCAAGAACGCGACCAAGAAACAAAACAAAACATTATTGATTCGATCAATGATGATATTGAGTATTATGAGAATCAAATTCGAGTAATGGTGGACAGTGAATAAAGTGTCCATTCAAATCTTACACACAAGGTTTCTTGTGCTATAATGATTGAGTAAACAAATGACAAAAGTTATGCCATCTCAGAATCCTACTTTATTGTGAATGATGGCAACTCGATCGCCTTTAAAAAAGTCTATTTTAGAGCAGGCATTTGCTGTTGCTCTGGCATCTGATGCTCCCAAGAAAATGGGAGCTATTTTACTTGACAAGAAGAATCGTATCATTGCAAGTGCAACAAATTCTTATGTCAAGACACATCCTGTTCAATACTGGGCAGCACAAAATGCAGCAAAGATCTGGGGAGACAAAGGATTATCGGAAAAGATTTATGTTCATTCAGAGACTGCAGTTTTAATTAAGGCAAAAGAAGATGCACATACGATTGTTGTTTGTCGAGTAGGTGGACATGGCGGAAGAGAATTAAGAGATGCTCGTCCATGTAGAATTTGTTCAAATTATATTTTGAATCATTCGACAATTCAACATGTGCATTATTCTACACCATATGGATTTCAATATGAATACTGGGGACAATAAACTGATGGAACTTTCAAAACAACAACTTGCTGCTATTGATGCAATTAAGAATGGTCGGCAATCTATTATTCTTTCTGCTGTTGCAGGTGCAGGAAAGACGAGTACATTGATTGAGATGTTAAATGCAACTGATGGTTCTGTTGCATTTTGTGCATTTAATAAACCAGTTGCCAATGAGATTCAGAATCGAATTGAACAAAGAGGAATTGAAAAAAATGTTAGGGTCGGTACTGTACATTCTTTTGGTTTTGGTGCAGTTAGACGAGCATTTCCAAATGTAGAACTTGATGATCATAAATTGAGAATGATTGCAAATGAAAAGTTTCGTGGTAAACATACATTATTGAAAGATTTTGTAATTAGTTCTGTTCGCTTGGCCAAAGAAACTGGTATTGGTGCAGTTGTCGGAGATACACATAAAAATTGGTTTGATCTGTTTGATCGTTATAATCTTTGGGATCTTATACCAAAGGAATTTACTGGTCATAATGCAGTTGTTGCATCTCAGTTTCTTTTGAAAAAGTCAAATGAATTAACAAATGTCATTGATTTTTCGGATATGATCTATATTCCAATTCTACACAATCTTAAGATTTGGCAATATGATTATGTTTTTCTTGACGAGGCACAAGATACAAATGCAACAAGACGCAAACTTATTCGAATGATGTTAAAGTCAAATGGACAGTTAGTTGCTGTTGGTGATGTACATCAGGCTATCTATGGTTTTACTGGTGCTGATCATAATGCTCTGAATTTAATTCAAAAAGAGTTTAGTGCCAAAGAATTGCCATTATCTGTAACATTTCGTTGTCCAAAAAATGTTGTAAAAGTTGCCAAGAAATATGTTGATCATATTGAATCGCATCCAAATTCACCAGATGGTATTGTTGATGAATGTACAATTCAAGAACTACCAAATCTTGTTACGCAGAATGATGTAATTATTTGTAGGAATACAAAGCCACTAATTGAAGTTGCTTATGATTTAATTCGAAAGAAAATTCCTTGTAAAGTTGAAGGTCGTAGTATTGGAGAAGGATTAGTTAAACTTGCAACTAAGTGGAAATGTAGAAATGTTCAACAACTTACTCATAAACTTAATGAGTATAAGGTGAATGAAATTAAAAAACATAAGGAAAAGGATAATCTACAATTATGTCAGATGATTGAAGATCAGGTAGACTCTCTTTATGTGTTTATTGATCAGTGTTACTCAAGTGATTCTATTACGACACTTACAAATAAGATTCAAGAAATTTTTGATGATACACAGAATAAACAAGTACTTGTTCTTTCTACTATACATAAGTCAAAAGGTCGTGAATTTCCTAGAGTATTTGTATTGGGAATGGATGCTTATTCACCATCTAAATGGGCAAAGCAAGATTGGGAATTACAACAGGAAACTAATCTTGTTTATGTTCAAGTAACAAGAGCAATGAATCATCTTACTATGGTAAAGGTTAATGTAAATCAAGAGGAAAAGTAAATGAAAACATATCAACAGTTCATGGAAGATGTATCACAGGCTATTACAACGATTGAAACGAATTGGAAAAGAAAACATCCAGATGTAAAATTATCGTTTTCTCATTCACCTAAAACAAATACAATTCGTGTAAACAATATCCGTATTCCTAAAGAGAAGCAAGGTAAAGGTATTGGATCAAGAATTATAAAGGGTATTAGTTCTTATGCAAAGAAACAGAATGTACCTGTAACATTAACACCAGAAGCAGATAAGGGTAAGAGTAAGTCATTGAATCGTTTCTATAAGAAACATGGATTTAATAAGAATACAGATCATTCAGTGTCTGATAGTATGATTAAGTATCCAGGATAACAGTATCATGAGCTTTCACAGAAAATGATTGAAATCTTATGTTTTTTGTTAAAAATATCGTATTTTTGTTTAAATTTTAATTAAAAATGTATTTTTAATTGTTTTTTGTTGTTTTGTTATTGTTGATACTTATTGTTATTATTTGATTTAATGATACGAATTCGTATCATTATTGTTGTTTTATTCTCTTCTTATGGTCATTTAATCCTTATGTTATTCTCTTCTTATGATCATTTAATACCATTTAATCCTTATGAGTCCTAGTCATTTTGGCCGTCCAATTATAGCACGCGCTCACGATTTTGTCAAGGGGGCGCGGACAGAAAAAATACTGGCACAAGGCGCATAAGACTCATAAGACCCAGACCGACTCATAAGGATCCCAAATATCACAAAATCCAATCGCCCCCACCCCCAATCATAAGAACATCAAATATATCAGATTCTTATGAGTCGCACATTGTAACAATTATTTCAGAGCAGGGTTAGCGTGGCTTACTTCTCGTCATTGAGCTTCTTGCTCTCTTCTTCTCTTATGACATAAGAATAGCAAGACATGAGACGGTATGGCAGGATGGTGTGCCACTTGTTTAACTGGCTGACAGGTGATTTTTCTGGGATTTTTTCCTGTATATTTTTCATGTTGAGATTTCGTTTTTTTCTCATGCAAGTTCTTGGTTATGTTCGTTCTCTCTGCGAAGCACTGGAGACTGACTTTCGTCTGTATTCAACGAGAAGCCATAGAGAGTCTGTAAGACGAGAGATTAACATGGATTACCATAATCGTTGTCTGCAAGAGATTGCAGATGGTACTTATGATTTTGGTTATGAATTTGTGATTGAAGAAGGTAAGAAATACTATAAGGTGATTATGAATGCAAATGGTTCACGAAGTGTACATTGCTTTGTTGATAAGAATACTGGTGATGTTTACAAGTCTGCATCATGGAAATCACCTGCCAAAGGTATTCGTTACAATTTGTTAGATGTAGTTTCGCGTGAGCAATGTTATCGTAGGGCAAACTGGAGCGGTGGGTATCTTTATGCACAATAATAATCATAAGGATCGAAAGATCCTTTTTTATTCTTTATATCTTATTATTTTGTGACAGGGTTAGCGTGGCTTACTGATCGTCATCGAGCTTCGTGCTCTCCCCCTGTTGTTGATACAACTATAGGACATCCAGGGTCTTATGGGGTGATGAGTGGACACTTAAATCAGTGGCATAGCAGTGGCTGGTGGTGGCTGATGGTGCTGGTAATTTATGGGAGTCGATCAAATTGTTATGTCACTCACCACCGAACAAATCAGCGATCTCTGCCAGGCACATTGTTATCGTGTGATTGATAACATGGATGCTGATGATCTATTTTCTTATGCTGTGCAGATGATGTATCAATCGTTTGATAAGAATCCTGGACAAAATGATACTGATGTGGCCATGTTAATTGAAGATATTTGGGTCGCAGAAGGTGAGGATGATGATTCTACATTAGAGTTTATTGCTGGTGTTGTGGGTGATGAACTCGCTGATGAGATCATGAAGAACACACAGTTCTGATGTGACACTCGTTTAACTGGCTACTACAGGGGATTTCTTGCGGAATCTCCTGTAGATTTGAATTGTTCAAAAACCGTTTTCTTCTCATGACTGAACAGTATTATGGTCTCGGTGGAATCGAACTGATCGGAACTGATACCTTCAGGTATAAAGAAAACACTGCATTTCGTTATTGCTTCCAAACCTGGAAAGTCTTTAACATTCAAGAGAATACAATCGAAACTGATAGGTTTTATGTGTGGGCAGATAGTGTAGATAAAGCCTACAAGATTGCAGTGGAACATGTGTATCGTGAACATAATGCACCTTATCATGAGGCAGTAGATTCAGGTGAAGGTGGTGGTCGTTATGAAGTGAATCTGAATGAACAACATCGTGAAGTTGAGGTTGAGACTGATGAACAGTGGTACACTTTAATGTATGGTCATCGTGATGACTTTTATCTAGGTTGATAGTATTGCTGGGAGTCTGACAGTATCACAGGCTCCCACAAGATTTTTATATTTTTTTCGTATTTTTTCGTTTTAATTTAGTATTTCGTATTTTTTGGCAGGGTGACTGTGGCTTACTGATCGTCATCGAGCTTCTTGCTCTCCCTTGGTTGTTGAATACAGTCTACCATGCCATAAGACCCAGAACGACCATAAGGTGTGCCACTTTTTTTCTGGCACAAGACGCTTGACCAGTTCCACAGGGGGATGAGAGACTATAGAAGTCGAAAGGGATTCCACCCATGGCAGTTGATTCGCTCTCCAAGACCATCTATCGTAAGCTGTTCACTGAAGATCAGTGGCTGATGATCTACATGATGATCGAAAATGCCTACGATGATGATGTGTGGAGTCATGGCGATGCTGATACTATTCGCAGAAAGATTCGCCTCTTATGTGATTTTATTTGATAATTCTTAATAAGAATTAACATAAGGATCTTATGATCCTTTTTTTATTCTTTATACTTAACTATTTCATGGCAGGGTTAGCGTGGCTTACTTATCGTCATCGGCCTTCTTAGCCTCGGTTCGCTTGTGAGTTAATTCTACAGCCTCATGAGCCGATCCGACCACCTGCCAGCCAGTTCGAGCAGTGGCACAAGACCCATAGACCGCTGGCTTTGGTGGCTGGTATCTTTAGGGAGTCGAGGCAATCAAGCCCAATGAACACCGACCTCCAGGCCATCACTGCTCAACTCGCCACTGTAGCAGCATCGCTAAGCACTCTGCAAGAGGCTTTGGCATCGCTTCAGCAGCAGGCAGCCAAAGCATCTCTAGGTGCCACACAGAATGCAGACCAGCTGATTCCTTTCACGGCTCTGCTGATGATCGAGCTTACGCCGCACTTCGGTACATCATCATCCAAGGTTATTGTGGATCGTCTTGAGAGATGTCATAAGATTGGTGACTATTACGATTTCTCCAAGATGTACCGGCTCGCTGGTGGAGATCTCCAAAAGCGCAAGCTATTAGTTATAGTTCGTTGTGCTTATCAACTTAAGTTTTCTGTTGGTAAGTATGATCCTTACCGTTATGGTCTTCGTTCTAAGATTAGCATTGAGAAAGAGTGTCCTCATTGTGGCAAACTCGCCAATGCTCTTTATGATCGTCTCGTGAAAGAGGGTCTGTTCTGATGAAGATCTTTATCTTTGTCTTCGCTATTGTGATCTTTGGCAATAGTGTCGTTGCATCCATCAAAGCAGCCAAATCTGCTGATGCAAAAGCAGCAGAACTCATTTGTAGAGTTACGGAGTCTTGCTGATGGAAATCGTACAGACTTTTGACATCAGAACTAAAGAACTGTACTGGACCTTTCAAGATACCAACAAACACATTTGGTATTTCAAGGCTCATGAAGTACAGAGCTTTATGGATGTGAGGCATCGTATCTTACGCTGACACAGGTATCATAGGCTCACAGAGAGGAGATGAAAATCTCCTCTTTTTTTCGTATTTTTTTTGTTTTTTCGTATTCTTGTGCCAGCTGGTGAACCGGTACAGAATCTCATGAGAAGCCGCTAGAAGCCCCCACAAGGCGCTACAATTAGGGAGTCAACGCAAAGACACCCCATGGCTGCCATTATCCCTGATCCCAACCGCAAGTGGGTCAAAGGCACCGAATACATCACCGCAGGCGATGAGTACACTAGCGACGGAACCTGCGTAGGTGTGGGTACCGTAGAGTACATCACTCACGCTCGTGCCTGTGGCTGCTGCTACGCTTCAACGATCAAACTACCGGAGCCTAAGGTTCCTGATCTCGGTGATCTTTTCCTGGAGATGTTCAGCCTCTGATGTATCAGGAGCCTGTGTGAGAGTATCACAGGCTCCTCTACATTCTTTATATTTTTGTAAAATTTCGTTTTTTTCTTTTCGTTTTTCGTATTATTTTTTGGCAGGGTTAGCGTGGCTTACTTATCGTCAACAGCCTTCGTGGCCTCCTTTGCTTGTGAGATTAGTCTACCATGCCATGCGCCAAATGGTCGGTGGACAGCCAGATAACTGTCTGGCACAAGACCTCATAGACAGCACTGATCCTGGCTGCTACTGTATGGGAGTCGTTCGGAACTGATCCGATGTTCGCTGTTCTTCCCTTTGGTGATGAATTCGTCCGCGAAGATTCCCAATGGTATATTGATCTGGCAGATGCTCACAATGCTGCACTTGATTGGAGTGTAGAACTGAACGGTCGAGTTGTTTATATCTACGAACAATATAGGAAAGATTTCAAAATTATTACAAAAGTTTGGGCATAAGAAATAACAAGGATCATAAGATCCTTTTTTTATTCTTTATACTTAACTATTTTTTCGCAGGGTTAGCGTGGCTCACTTGTCGTCATCGGCCTTCGGAGCCTCCCCTGCTTGTTGACATAATTCTAGCAGACCGGCAGCCGATCCGCGAGCCGATCCGGCAAATTAGGTCAGTTTAGCCACTGGCACAAGGTGGCTATGGCGGCTGTGGATCTGGGCTGTAGGATGGCGGAGTAAACCGCAATCCGGTCATGACAAACCACACCTGGGCTGACAACGCGATGCGCTGCGCCGCTGCGCGGATCCGCGAGCTGCGTCCGGTTGAGCACTACAGCTGGGCTCACTACCGCCAGCAGCGCGAGCGTGAAACGCTCACCGCGCTTTATACCCTCTACTGGAGTGGCGTTCGCCGCGAATTCGAGTCAGCTTACGGCAGCTGATTCTCCGACCTAGGGTATGTCGCTAAACTGCCCTAATTGTCAACAACCCCACCGCTATTCTTTCTCATGCGTAAGATTGAAGCTTCCATGAATGATGCAATTCTGAAGTGTCAGAATTGGCAGAAAGACAATACAAAGGTGATCTATTCGCCAGAAAGAAAGGCGTCCTATGTGCACCTTTATGGCCACCACATCGCTACGGTTGGTGATAATTATGTCGAACTTTACAGCTGTGGCTATAAAACAACCACAACGAAAAGCCGCCTGAATGCTATTCTGGCAGAGCATGGAATCGCTGGTGAGTGTGTCTTTCAGCGCAAAGGTGAGTGGTTTGTTCATAAATTTGTCGGTCAAGCTGGCACCGTTCCAGTGTTTGTAGAAAAAGAATTCGAGGAGGGAATGATTCTCTCTTGACCATAAACTCTTGGGGGCAGAGTATAAAGCCCCCACCAACTCATTCGCTATTCTTTCTCATGACAATCCGCATCTCTTTCTTTGCACCTTACCCTCGCTTTAATGGCGAGAGAAAGCATCAAGAATTCAAGTCAATTTCAGAGGCTAAAAAAATGATCGAATTCTACAATTCTCTGGGATCTTATGATGCAAGAGTCGAAACTTTCGCAGAAAAAGAATAGTTAAAGTTTTATGTCAGGGGCGGCTGGCCTGGCCCCCCTGGCATGGTAGGATAGGTGAAACCGGCAGAGGGTCCGAAGCCCAGTGACGATAAGTGAGCCACGCTAACCCTGCCATAAAATAAAAGTGTGACGGTTTGTTACGGTTTGGCGATCTGAGGCACGGTGTCGCCTTCCTAGGTTCTAGATTGGCGGAGCCAATGCAATCGAGCCATGCAAACCGCCACCGCCACCGATCGCGCAGCTGCCATCGCTCGCGCCGCGCGTCACGCCGCTCTGGGCGACCCTCAGACCCTCACCGTGACCGCGCGTGGGGAGCTTGTGACTTTTGAGTCACGGCTGAGCGACGATGCCGCTCAAGATCTCCTGCAGTATTGCTCCGGACGCTTTGCCGCTTCCCTATGGCAGCAGTCCTACGATCGTGGCCTGTCGCCTGCACAGCTGGCGTGGGCTCACAAGCTCTCCACAGATCTGCTGCAGGCAGAATCTGCAGAGGATTCTAACAGCGAGCCGCAGTTTAATAGGCTCTTCAGTGTATTTCAGGCTGCAAAATCTCGCGGATTGAAGCGACTCACCCTGCGTTTAAGCGGTGTGAATGTTAAGCCAAACCGTGATCTTACAACCTTATGGGTTACTTCCCAGACTGAAACTGAGGAAGGTAATTATGGCCCACAGCCAAAATATCTCGGTAAAATTACACCTAACCGTTTAGATTCGCGTCTTGCCGATGATGTTAAGGCGGTGCTTTTAGAGGCCGCCAGTGATCCTCTCACCGCTGCAATTCGCTACGGTAAGGAAACCGGCAGCTGCTCATGTTGCGGTCGTGATCTCACAAACGCTCAGTCAATCGAGCTGGGAATCGGTCCTATCTGCCGTGAAAAGTTCGGCCTCTGAGTATAGTTAACCGACCTGGGTATGTCGTTAAACTGCCCACGCAATCCCATCGCTTTAGATTCTCATGATCAGCAATCGCGGCACCATTGTTTACACTCCCAACAGTGCAGATCTGGTGAAAATTTATATCGAAATGTGTGAGATTATCGTATGCTTTGCAGTCGCAATCGTGAAAGAATTCTTTATGCTAACCGCACGAGCAGTTAGTTTCTGTGAGAAGTGGCAAGATTGGCGTGGTTTCTATCGCATTGGACCTGTAGAAGTGGGCTTTGATCTACAACAACAGTGGGACGATTTGGAGGCAGTTTGGTATACCTGGGATCATAAAGAGGTCGGCTTCAGTATCTACTGGTGCCGTCAGGATGGCTGGCAGAAGGTAAGCTGGCACTAGGATCTTATGGGGTGACAGTACAACTAACTGTTGCCCCACTGTTTATACCTAACTGTGGCGTATAGTAGGTATAAAAGACAGTCGAAAAAGTGTCACAGGGACAGTTGACGGATCGCCCATGCCGTGGTAAGGTTGGGCCATGCGTAAAAAAATGGGTCCCCATAAGCTATAAAGCTATCCACTCGCCTTATAAGTATCAAATACATAAAAAAACAAAAAATACCCCATCCCACAAAAAAATCGCCGCCCATAAGAATCTTATGAATAGTTCGAATCTAAAATTAAATCGAAAAACCATTAGACCTAAAAAAATCGCCGCCAGAAAAAATCGCCCCAAACCCCCCACGCCTTATTGGAATTTTTGGAAAGTTGTATTTGCTGGGTGGCTAATCAGATATCCCAAAACATTTGCAAAGCTTATTGGCATACCAGTTGGCATACTCTTAGTCATGATATATAATGCGGTCAAATAAAGTTCTTATGACTAAATTATATCACATCTATGTCAAAAATGAGTGTATATACCACTCACTACCAAAAGAAGATTTCGATAAATTATGGGATTTCGTGCAAAAGCTGACCTGGCTTACTGAGATCAACGAGAATGATATTCAATATGAAGAGGTCATATTAAACAGAGAATTGGCTCTGAATTCGTCACATTGACAAATCCTAAATAGAACGCTAAAATTGAATTGGAGTTTATTTTAATCCATGGCAAAAGGTTTTACAGTAAAGGCAAAAGCTCCCATTGTAGAAAATAAAGAAGAATGGGACTACGAAAAAATTAAAGAAAGAATGAGAGGCAAGAGCATTGTGTTCTGTCTACCAGGGCGAGGATGTTCTTTTGCATTCCTCAAATCATTTGTACAGTTATGTTTTGATCTTGTGCAAAATGGCATGAGCATTCAAATCTCACAAGACTATTCGAGTATGGTAAACTTTGCTCGTTGTAAGTGTCTTGGGGCAAATGTTCTTCGTGGGCCAAAGCAAATTCCCTGGGACGGAAAACTAAATTATGATTATCAACTCTGGATTGATAGTGATATTGTTTTCAACAGTGAAAAGTTTTGGCAACTTTGTGATCTAGCTCTTTCAGAAGAAGGAGATGATAGAGAAATTGTTGCTGGTTGGTATGCAACCGAAGATGGGCGCACCACATCAGTTGCTCATTGGCTCGAAGAAGAAGAATTCCGTCAGAATGGTGGAGTCATGAATCATGAGACAGTAGAGAGTATCAGCAAGCGTCGGAAACCATTTACAGTAGACTATACTGGGTTTGGTTGGGTTATGATTAAGAATGGTGTATTTGAAAATCTAGAATATCCTTGGTTTGCACCCAAGATGCAAGTATTTGAATCTGGTGCAGTACAAGATATGTGTGGAGAAGATGTTTCATTCTGTCTCGATGCAAAAGAGCAAGGATTTGAGATTTGGTGTGATCCTCGCATTCGTGTTGGTCATGAAAAGATTCGTGTAATCTGATATCTTATGTTCAACATCCTGTATAAAGGAAGAAAAATTTATACAAATCTAACTGAAGAAGAGTCTACGGATATTCTTCTTCAGTTAGCAGAGCAGTCATATAATGGCGAAATTGATGCAAATGAAATTGAATTGGAGGAAATTTAATGGCTAAAATGAAAAGTTCGAATGGATCAGATAAAATTGAATCTAAACCCAAGTCTACCCGCCAGGGTGATGGGAAGCATACAAAATATTCTGCAACAAGCAGGAATAATGCACGGAAGCCTTATCGAGGTCAAGGTAATTAAATAAGTTAAGTACATAAGAGCCTTATGGCTCTTTTTTTATGTCTAAAGGAGATTATGTTTTAGAGTGGATAAAGAAAGTATCTGAGATACGGCCCGAAATTGGTGGGTTTCTATGTGTCCTTATGCCAAAAAAGCCCTTTATGATATTATAGATACTTATGATTTAGTCTGATCGGGATAGAAACCCCGTTAAAAGTTCTGATTCTAAACGATCAGGAGTAAAAAATGACTAAAAAAATTGATAAAGATCAAAATTATATGAAAGAAATGTGGGGAACATCATATCTTGCTAATGAATATGGGTGGGAAAACAAAGTACAGTCGCAAAAAATGCTTCGTGAAATTAATCATGACGATATAACACCAAAAAAGCACGATTTCCACACTCAAAATGAAATTCATTCCAATATTCGTAATGATGATGACTATGATGATTGGGATTATGGCACAGAACCTCTTTTTGGGTAATAAATAAAGATAATATTTTAATATTTTTAATGCCACTAGAAAGAGTTAGTAAAGGATTTAAAGATATTAGTATGACATTTAAGGTCAACCCAATCAATTATGATTTGATTGACCTTAAAAATCAAACTGCAATCTCTCGCTCTATTCGAAATTTGGTACTCACATCAAATGGAGAACGATTTTTTAATGAAAATCTTGGTTCTAGGGTCAATAAATTATTGTTTGATGATATGAATTCAATAACTGCTTCAATAATTGAGGATGAAATTAGAACTACAATCGACAACTATGAACCAAGAGTGACTTTAATTTCAGTTGATGCCACTCCAAACTATGATGATAATGAATTTGAAGTACAAATTACATATCAAATCGTAGGTATTGATGTACCACCACAACAATTATCATTCGCACTATTGCCAACAAGATAAATGTCTCTAGTAAATTTTACTAATTTAGATTTCGATCAAATTAAAATATCAATTAAAGATTATTTGAGGTCAAATTCCAATTTTACCGATTATGATTTTGAAGGATCGAACTTATCCACAATAATTGACATTTTAGCATATAATACTTACATATCATCATATAATGCAAATATGGTGAGTAACGAAGTATTCATCGATTCTGCAACATTAAGAGAAAATGTTGTGTCATTGGCAAAGAACATTGGATATATACCCAAATCTAGAACTTCAGCGAAATCTAATATAACCTTTTTCGTAAATGTATCAAATTCTTCAGTAAATTCTAATTTTTTGACCTTAAAAAAAGGAATTGTCTGCACTTCGCCAAATACAATATCAGGTCAAGGATTTACATTCTGTGTATTGGATGATATCACAGTACCTGTTATTGATAACATCGCTATATTTGAAAATATAGACATTTATGAAGGAACTTACATTACAACTAGCTTCACTGCAAATCCATTTGATCCAAATCAAAGATTTATTTTAAATAATGCCAATATAGACACATCTACTATTAAAGTTGATGTCAGAGATACACAAGAAAGTTCAACAAAAAGACCTTTTGTTCACACTGATAACTTATCTGAGGCAAAATCTACTTCAAGAGTTTACTTTTTACAAGAAGTAGAAGATGAAAGATATGAGATCTTATTTGGTGATGGCGTTTTTGGGAGAAAATTGGAAGTTGGAAATTACATAGAGGTCTCTTACTTGATATCGAGTGGATCTGAAGCAAATAGAATTGGGACATTTAACTTTGTTGGAAAAATTCTAGATGACTCGGATAGAATTTTACAAGGAGATTTTTCATTAGTTACCGTGAATTCAGTTTCCGATTATGGACAAGAAAAAGAGTCAATAAGTTCAATAAAAAAATATGCCCCAAGAGTATATTCTGCGTATAACAGAGCAGTAACTAACTCAGATTATGAATCTATTGTGACTAAAATATATCCGGAAGCAGAGTCAGTGACCGCATATGGTGGAGAAGAATTGGATCCACCACAATATGGTAAAGTTTTTATTGCAATTAAGCCAAGATATGGTGCAACATTTCTTTCAAGTACAATAAAAAGAAATATTTTAAATGATTTAAAAAAATATAGCGTGGCTGGGATCTTACCTGAAATTATAGATTTGAAATATCTTTATGTTGAAACTGAATCTGATGTATATTATGATAAAAACCTAACCTCGAATGTTAATGATATTTCTACCTCCATATTACAAAATATAAAAGATTATTCAAGATCAAAAGATTTGAATCAATATGGAGCAAGATTTAAGTATAGCAAATATCAAAAATTAATTGATGAGACAAATGAAGCTATTACATCTAATATAACTAGAGTTTCTATCAGACGAGATCTTCTTGTTTCTTTAAACCAACCAGCAACATATGAGATTTGTTTTGGTAATGCATTTTTTGTCAGAGACTGTGATGGATATAATATACAGACATCTGGATTTAAAATAAATGATTTTGTCGATACAGTATACATTTCAGATATACCAATCGAACCCAATAATACACAGGGAGAATTGGTTTTAATTAAATTGGTCTCGGGCGTTAGTCCACAAATAATACGAAGAAATATTGGAACTATCGATTATGATAAAGGTGAAATTAATATCAATGCAATCAATATTACTTCAACCACAAAAACTTTTGGTGGAAATCCTATAGTGGAAATTTCTGCGACACCAAGGTCAAATGATGTGATAGGTTTACAGGATTTATATTTGCAACTAGATAATAATGCGATCACCATAAACATGGTTTCAGACACAATATCTTCTGGTGAATCAATTTCTGGATCATCTTATACATCATCATCAAGCTACAAAGAAAATAACATAGTAAGAAAGTAATGATTAAGAAAAGAGTTAAAATATCATCTATTGTTGAGAATCAACTTCCTTCATTTGTTAGAGAAGAATATCCTCTAATCTCAACATTTCTTAGTCAATATTATAAATCCTTGGATGGACAGGGTTCAACATATGACATACTTCAAAATATTGATCAATATGTCAAATTAGATAGTGTAACAAATTTAATTGAATCGACTGCCACTACTACGATAGTAGAGTTTGGATCAATAAACATTAGTGTATATTCTACTAATGGTTTCCCAGATAATAATGGAATAATTCAGATTGATGATGAAATCATTTTATATGAAAGTAAAAATGAGGAGCAATTTTTAAATTGCACTAGAGGTTTTAGTGGAATAACAGATTATAAAAGTACGAATAAACCAGAAGAATTAACATTTTCTACTTCATCTATCCAATCACATGCAGTTGGATCGACGGTATTAAATCTTAGTGTTTTATTTTTAAAAGAATTTTTTGCCAAGATAAAGAAGCAAATATTACCTGGATTTGAAGATCAATCACTATATTCCGATTTAGACCAAAATATTAAGCTAAATGAAGAAAATTTTATCATAAGATCAAAAGATTTTTATTCATCAAAAGGAACTGATAGTTCATTTGAAATTTTGTTTAAATCTTTATATGGGGATCCTGCTACCGTAATAAAACCGAGAGATTTTTTAATTCGTCCATCAGATTCTGAGTATAAAATAACTAAGGATATTGTAGTAGAATCCATCACAGGAAATCCAGAAGACTTGTATAATCGTACTTTGTTCCAGAATCAAGGACAAGGATTAACTGAAACTTTTGCTAGTGTGACTAATGTAGAAGAAATCATAAGAAATGGAAAAACTTATTATGTTTTAAGTTTAGATTTTGATTATGATAAAGATATTAGTGTAAGAGGTTCTATATTTGGCGACTTTGCTATTCACCCAAAAACAAAAGCATTAGATTATGTCGAATCTGGGGCAACACAAATTATTGTTGATTCTACTATTGGTTTCCCAGATAGTGGTGATCTAACTATCAAAAGTATTTCTGGAAATGATTTAATAGTATCGTATACATCTAAGAATTTAAATCAATTTACTGGTTGTACTGGAATAATAGAAGATATAAGTTTATCAGAAGATGTGAATCTCAATGTTTATGCATATTCTATTCTTAATGAGGAAGAAATTAAAGTCAGAATATTAGGTGCGATAAAAGACATAGAATTACCAAATAACAGTAAATATATTGAGCCAGGTGACATAATAAGTTTTGATACTTTGGGCAAAGTATATGATTCCCCAAAATATACGCAATGGTTAGTTAGTGTACCGAATACTTACAATGTATCTAGATTCGAATCAGTATCTGATGATCAAATTGAAATTTTCACATACGATAAAAATTTAATCAATATTTTTGATTTAATTTATATTGAATTTTTTGATTCTCAACTAGAAGAAGTAAGAGAAGAGCTCTTTGAAGTAATTTCAGTAGCTCAAAATGGCAATTCAATCTTTGTTAAAAATCAATATCAGATAGAAAAAATATATCATATAAGAACTGCTATTAAAAAATATGTCAACTCTGAAGATGATATTATTACTAGTAATGTACAAAATGTTTATGTAGATGAGTCTAATGATCAATATATTGCATCTCAAAGTATTCCCGATTATATTGATCAAAATATAGAAAAAATAGATTTTTCTATCAATTTCTTTGGTATTTTTGAAGATATTGAGAATGCAAAAGAAGGAATATCATCAGAAGTAAACAATGAGCAATTTGAGTTAAATATCAATCAAATTCACGATTTTAAAACTGGTGACTCTGTATATTATGTGCAAAATGCCTCCCAATACACTTTGAATGATGGTACAACTATCAATTTAAATTTATACGATGGGCTAGTCGAAAGGCAACTATATTATGTCGAATCAACATCAGATACTAAAATAAAATTATATAAAAGTAGATCAAATATCTATTTTAAAAGATATAATCCTATAAAATACAATAGATTGTATTCCAATATCAATCTAAATGAAGTAACTTATACCAATTCTGAAAAAATAGATTTATTATCGAAAACATATTTTCTACAATCTAATGAATTTGTTTTATTGTTTGACTCAGACAATAATATTGAGGTTTGGTATTACAATTATACATCAAACACATGGGAAAAAATAGATTATTCTATTACAGCAAAATTGTATAAGAGCAATTATATAGAAGAAAATACCAAAAAGCCATTAAAAGCAACAAATTTAATCAAAAAAATATCCCCACCTACTACTCCAATCTCGGACCTTGAGGATACTCCGAATGGAACAACAGGAATTTTAGTAAATGGAGTAGAAATATTAAATTATAAATCTGAAGATTTTGTGTATTATGGTGAGATAGAAAAAATAGATATAGTATCTGCTGGAAAAGAATATGATGTAATAAATTTACCAAAATTAGAAATTTCCGATTTATCTTCGACTAAATCTTGTACTGCACATTTAGAAATTACAGGAACTTTACAAAAAGTTGATGTAATAGACGGTGGATTTGACATATTAGAAGAGCCCAGCATAAAGATTTTGGGCGGCAACGGAAGAGATGCAGAACTCAAGGCAAATTTGATTAATTTTAGGCATACAGTTGATTTAAATCCGACTGCAACTTTTGTAAATTTATCTAACAATACGATTGCATTTTCCACTTACCATAAATTTAGAGATACCGAAGAGGTAGTATATAAAACTAATGGTAATAGAGCTTTAGGTGGAATTTCGACTCTTTCGAGTTATTTTGTGACCGTTCAAGATGATGTAACTATAAAACTACATGAAACGAAACAAGATGCTTTAGATGGGATTGAAATTAATTTAACATCTTATGGCGATGGTGGCCAAGAATTAGAATCAAAGGAAGATAAGAGAAAAATATCATCTATAACAATATTAAATCCTGGTCAAGGATATAAAAATAACTATGTTTCAGTATCTCCTACTGGAATTAGCACATATACAAATGAAATTATTGCCAAAAATCACGGATATGAGGATGGAGATATAGTTACATACACTTGTACCGGGAGTTATCCAGAAGGATTGTCGCAGTCAAAATATTATGTTACTAAAGTAAATGAAGATAGATTCAAATTATCAGAAATTGGTGTTGGATTGACATCAAAAGATTTTTATTTCAATACAAATCAATATGTCAATATAGCTAGTTCTGGCATTGGCACCCATATATTCCAACACGAGCCAATATCACTAGAAGTATCGGCAAAAATTGGAATATCTTCATATTCTAAAGATTTATTTTACCCTGTCATTTCTCCGATTTTTAGGGGAGAAATAACAAATGTGTATGTGGAAGATGGGGGAATTGGATATGGTAGCTCAGAAATTTTAAACTATGAGAGGCAACCAGTTTTTACAATAAAAAGCGGACAAAATGCTCAATTAATTGCCAATGTATTAAATGGAGTAATAAAAGATGTATATGTTATAAATGGTGGAACAGATTACAATTCCATTCCAGAGTTTTCCATTAGAGGTACTGGAACTGGTGCGTTATTATCACCAGTAATAGAAAATGGAGTATTCAAAGATGTTATAGTTGTGAATGGGGGATCTGGATATGAACAAAAAAATACTGTAATTGAAATAATTAATTTTGGTCAGGGTGCTAGATTTAATGCAAAAATAAAATCATGGAACATAAATTTAACAAATAGAATATTGAATTCAAACAATTTAATATCAAATGATGATGGAATCTTGTATTCGAATTTACCAAATTCTCTAAAATATTCCCATTTATACTGTCCGAATCAACTCAGAAAAAAAATATATTCATCTTTTATTGATGAGTTTGGAAATAATATAAGAAGAATTGACTATGATAATAGTATTTCTGCCGTAAAATATCACTCTCCCATAATAGGTTGGGCGTATGACGGAAATCCAATATATGGCCCATATGGATATTCATCTCCAAATTCTGTTAGTTCCATCAAAAAAATTAGATCTGGATATGTATTATCGCCATTAGAAAATAGACCCCCAGAAATTATTAATGATCTGGTAGTATTTCCATATGGAATTTTTATAGAAGATTATAAATTTACTGGAGATGGCGATCTAGACGAATGTAATGGAAGATTTTGCGTTACACCAGAGTATCCAAACGGTGTATATGCATATTTTTGCACTGTATCAAATGAAGATGATTTTGTACCGCAATTCCCATACTTCATCGGAAATAAGTATAGATCGACTAAAATTTTAACTAATTTTGACCCAGAAGTGAATCAAAATACATTTAATTTTGGTCAAGGTAATATCATTAGAAATACTTATTATTATGCACTAAAGCAAGAAAACTCAACATATGATTTCCTATTAAATCCATCAAAAGATACTACTCAAGATTCTAAAGTATCCTCTGTAGAATATTCCAATTTAAGTAGTATTGGTATACTGACTTCTGGACAAAATTATAAAGTTGGCGATGTAATAAATTTCGATTCGGAAGGAACAAATGGATATGATGTGAGTGCTGTTGTTGGTTCTGTAGGTGGTAAAATCATACAAACTATAGAAAATGTTTCATATGTTACAAAAGATGTCGAATTATATAATTCAACATCAAATATAGGCATATGTACTTCTCCACACCAACTTAATGATCTAGATTACATTAATCTCATTGAAAATTTTGGAGTAAATTCAAGCACATTCATACAAGTTGGAATCAGTTCTCAGACATTAATTCTCGTGGATGATGTAGCTGATACTACAACTACTGGAATTGTAACCGATTTTGAAGTAAATGGAAATTTAAGTTTTCCATCTATCATGGAAAATGATTATTATAAATTGGAAGACGAAGTTATTAAAATACTACAAGTGCGACCGGAAGATTCTAAAATAAAAGTATTAAGATCAGTATCTGGACCATCTCACCTAAAAACATCTACCTTAGTTGAACTGACTAGAAAATTTACATTTGAGGGAAATCTAACATACAATCCTGGTAATATTAACCGAGAATATTATTTTGATCCAATAAAAAATGTTGGTTTTGGCACAACATCTGGGTCAATTGTAGAGGTAAATTATACTGGTATAGGTGATACTACTCTATACATCCCACCAGGAAATTTTTATCTACCAAAACACAATTTACAAACAAATACACCTTTAGTTTATTCCGAAAATGGCGGAAATCCAATAATAGTATCAAATGGATCTAGTATTTTTGATTTAAATTCCATAGATTCACTATATGCAATAAAAACATCCAATGATTTTATTGGGATATCTAGTAATAAAGTTGCAATAGGTACAGATGGAAATTATATTGGAATTGGAACTACTACATCATCTTTGTATATAACTGATTTTGGCGCAGGCGTATATCATAGTTTTAGAACTAACTATGAAAATGTATTAAAATTCAATGCCATAAAAAATACTATAAATGTTTCCACGGCATCTACCCATGGTTTGTTGGTTGGAGATGATATATCAATTGCAGTTAAATCTGGAATCACTACAAGTATAAAAATAAAGTACAATGATTACAACAGGAGAATTATATTTAATGAAAAATACTTCACTAATGTTGATATTATAGACAATATTTTTACTTTAACCGATCATGGGTATAATAATGGCCAAGAATTGTTATATGTTTCCGATTCTTCTCCATCAGAATTGAAAGATAATCAAATTTATTATATACTCAAAATAGATAATGATAGATTTAAATTAGCAGAAACATCATATGATTGCCTATACTTAAAAAAAGAGATAGATTTCACATATTCTTTTTCTGGATATTTCTATGAATTGAATTCAAATATTATTATCAGAAAAAACCAAAAAGTAATTTTTGATTTATCTGATTCATCTTTATCTTTTATTGATGAATTTATAACTAAATCGGCATTCGATTTTAAATTATATTATGACAAAAATTTCAATAAAGAATATTATTTTGATTCGGATGGTGAAATAAATGTCACTAAATTTGGAAATATTGGAATTGATTTAAATTCTAGATTAGAATTGCAGGTGAGTGATGGTACTCCAAATGAATTGTATTACAATTTAATTCCCGTATCCAATATTAATTTGCCAATCGAAAAGGAAGAGATTTTAGTTGATACATCAATTTATAATTTCAATAAAATAACAATATCTGAAAGTCTTTATTCTGGGAACTATAATATCATTAAAGTCGAACCAAATTCTTTTTCATACCAAACAAAAAAAATAATAGAAAATTTAAATTATAATTCAAATAATTCTAATTTAAACTATAATACAATATCAAAAACAGCATTTGGCCCTATAACTTCAATAAATCTAATATCTGGGGGCAATTATTATTCTAAATTGCCTGGAATAACCTCTATAACCAGTTCTAGTGGATATGATGCGGTCTTATATCCAATAAGTAATCGTGTTGGAAAAATAAAATCAACTAAATTAGAAGATATTGGATATGGGTATTCAGTTGACCCAACAGTTAGACCAACAATAAAATTACCGAATGTATTTCGAGTAGAGCCTTTTTCGACAATAGATGAGATAAAAACAACATTTAAAGGAAAATTTTATAATTATTCGCCGAATTTGATAGTATTGGACCCAATAACCAAGGAGATACAGGATGTAATTCTCGATTATGATTATTCTACTGGAATTGTACAAATAATTAAAAATTCTAACGGATTTAATAATGTAGAGCCTCAGATTATACCAGTAAATAATTCAAATGGTATTGGAATAAGTTCAATAACATATGATCCAATACTCAAACAAGCTACAGCAAAATTAAATTATAATTTCACAAATCCAGATACATTTCCAGTACAATTATTTGATGAGATTTATGTGGAGAATACTTCTATAATTGAAAATAGTCCAGATTTTAATTCTGATGGTGGACTATATAAGGGATTCAACTCAAGTGAGTATGATTATTCTACATTCAATGTAGTTGGACTCAGTACAGCAATAGAAGATCAAAAAGCATACATAATTTTTTATGTTGGCGATGTATTGGATCCAATTTTTGAAATTGGTACTTTTGATATAGAGCTTTCTAGGGGGAGTGTAGTTCCACTTAAAAATACTCCAACATTTGAAGTTAAAATTAAGAAAAATTCATATATTGTTGGAGAAATAGTAGAATCTAATGGTAGTATTGGACAAGTAAGTAGTTGGGACCCAAAAACCAACTACATTAAAATAAAAACTACCCAGACCTTTGATGAAAAATCAAATCTTATCGGAAAAACAAGCGCATCTTTAGGACAAATAGTTGAAGTTATAGATTTGAGTGGGAGCTATAATATAGACTATTATTCAATAAGAAATAAGGGGTGGAAGACTCAAACTGGATTCTTAAATGTAAATAGCCAAAGAATAGCTGACAATGATTATTATCAATACTTCTCATACTCTATAAAATCTAGGGTTCCAATTGATAAGTGGGAAAGTGCTGTCAGTGCATTAAACCATACATCTGGATTCAAGAAATTTAGTGATTTTTCAGTCGAATCGGAGTCTCCAGATTCTTCTGCAATGAATCAAGATCAAAATGAAGGAAATTTCACTGGAGTATCAGATCTAAATAGCATTATAGATTTGGAAACAACCTATGATTTTGATTTGGCTCTAGAAGAAAATGTATTTACATTAAATAGAGAATTAGTTTCAGACGAAATAACATTAAATTCAACAATATTACAAGACTATTCGCAATCAGTTGGGAATCGAGTTTTAGTAATAGATGATATAAGTGGCGAGTTTAATACAAATCGAAAATCAACTTTTGTAACAGCAATAGATATTTAATAAAATGGCAAAAACAAGAGCCCTAAAGTTATTTTTAACAGTACAGAATGAAATAGACACTCAGATAGTTCAATCTTCAATTTTAACTGTAATAAATGATGGCTCTATAACAATTGAAAATGACTATGCTAAATTATACGCTACAGAAGAAATTGGAAACTATCAAATAAATATAGTTTCTGATCAGGCTGTTCTTGAATTTTTCCCAGTAGATGGAAAAATAAACGATTATTCATATGGTTATGTGTATTATGACACTAAAAAATTCATAAATGAAACTTCTTCTATTGACATTAGTGATAGTATCAGCATCATAACATTCAATAGCCAAATTTCTGCTGGAACTACGACAAATATAGTCACATTACCAGAAAAATTTAGTTCTTCGAAATTAATCGTAGAGATATCAGGAGAAGATGATACTTTTGAATTTGTTGAATTTGCTATAACTTCAGACAAAAATGGTAATGTGTATGGAGCAGAATATGGGAGATTGAATATAAATTTGGATTCTGCAGTTGGTATTGGATCTTATAATTTATATAAAGTTGGAGAAAATATAAAATTAGATTTTTTTGCATTTGATGAAACTGTAAACTATACTTCTAATGTAGTTTCTGTCGCTTTAGCTAAAACTGAGTTTTCTGGTTTTGGCAGAAGTCAGTTGAGATTTGGCGAATTGACAAGTAATAAAACTACAATTCCCGCATCTGGGTCCCCAACATTAACTACTATAGTGGAGCACTCTCTAGATTATCAATCTGCATATTATTTGATTCAAGTTAATGATTTAACAAACAATAGAATTGATTTTTCTGAGTTATACACTCTGAATAATTTAACTGAATCTTTTGGTGTATTGTATGGTAAAGTTGTATCCGAGTTCAATTTAGGGGAATTTGATATTAATACTTCAGGTAAATTTGAAGTCTTTTTTACCCCAATTCCAGACATCGATGTAGAAGTATTGGTTTTCCAACAGACTATAGGATTTACTCAATTTTCTGACTCTCCTTCTGTGATTGATCTATCTAACTCGCAAATAGTAAATGCAGTAAGTAAAGTTGGCGTAAATGATGAGAATAATAATAGAACAAATTTCAATTTAACGCATAAAGATTTGCCTATATTTGAAAGAGCTTTCGATGCAACTGATCCATTTAATTTAAACCTAGATCTGGATTACATTTATTTGCCAAATCACTTCTTTGTGACAGGAGAAAAAGTATTATACAGATCACAACAATTTGACAAAATATCAACTGAAAAATCTATAGGAATTGGAACTACATCTATTGCTGGGATTGGACTTACAGATAAACTTCCATCGGAAGTATATGTTTATAAATTTGATGCTGCTAGAATTGGATTGTGTTCTAGTCCTGGGGATGCGCTAGCTATTCCTCCAAAATTATTTGATTTTACTTCATTAGGAATAGATGAATTACATTATATCACATCTACCGATCAAAATTCTAAAGCGATAATTGCCATAGACAATACAATACAATCACCAATAATACCAACACCAATAACTACAACATTGATTTCTGATGTAGTATTATCGGATACTAGAATAGTTTTTTCTGGTATAACTTCATTTTTTAGTGGAGATCTTATAAAAATTAACAATGAAATTATGAAGATAGAGTCTGTGGGAGTTGGGAGTACTGGAAATGTTGATGTTATAAGACCTAAGCTTGGAACTGGAATATCTTCCCATTATTCTGGAGATACAGTAACAAAGATAAATGGGAATTATAATATTGTAGATAATGTCATTCACTTTTCCGAAGCTCCATATGGTCCATTCCCAGAAGAACCAGAATTTGAAGACTCAAATTCCACTTCATTATTGACTTTAGCAAAATCTAGGTTCCAAGGAAGAACATTTATAAGATCTGCAAACCCAGATTTTATTGAAGATACTTATAATAGAAACTATATTTTCGATGAACTATCTTATGAATTTGACTCAATTAAAGATACATTTGAACTAAAACGGTCTGGAGTCGCAATAACTGGAATTTCAAATAATATCCCTTTAATTTTTATCAATAATATTTTCCAAAATCCAAGTGAAGACTATACAATAAATGATCTTGGAGTAAATACAGAATTGCAATTTGTTGGCACAGAAACTACAATTACATACGACCCAAATATCTTTAATATACCTAGAGGTGGTGTAATAGTATCTGTTGGATCAAGTTCTGGTCTCGGATATCAACCATTAGTTTGTGCGGGTGGAACTTCTATAGTTTCTATAGCTGGAACTATAGAAGGAATAAGTATTGGGAATAGTGGATCTGGATACAGAGAAAATTATCAAATAGTCAAGGTTGGGGTCCAAACATATAATTCCAATTCTTCGGTGGATTATATTGGAACTGCCAATATACAAAATGGAAATGTGGTAGGTATTGCAATAACAAATGTGGGTTTTGGATATACTGCATTTCAATCAGTATACACCACATTGACTAGCAATGAAATATCAATAGGAACTACTGAGATATTTTTATACGATATCTCAAAGATACCAGAAACAAATGGTATTATAGAAATTGATTCAATATTAAATAATGTTCCAATCGTTGGGATAGGGACATCTTCTATATTCATTTCTACTTCAGATTCTCCAACATCAACAATATTTGCTGATAGTCAAGTTACAATAAAAGAATATAATCCACCGGTTGTCGTTTTTGATGAACCTTTATCATATTCGGATATACCATTGACATATTTAAATGGATCTGGAATAGGAACAGAGGCTAAAGTTGACATTGTTGTTGGTCAGGGATCTAGTGTAATCGATTTCCAGATCAAAAACTTTGGTTATAATTATACAATTAATGACATATTGACCTTACCGATAACTGGCAATATAGGGATTCCAACTACACCAGAATATACACCCTTTACAATAAATGTAACTCAAATCTTTAATGATTCATTCTCAGGTTGGACAGTTGGTAGCCTTAGACTATTAGATGATATATCATATCTAATTAGTAATAGAAGAAGAACATTTCCTTTGATGTATCAAGGAAACAGATTCTCGATTGTTGCAAAAAGAGGATCTAATATTGATGTGCAAGCAACTCTTTTAGTCTTTATAAATGATATATTACAGCAACCAGGCGAAGGTTATATATTTAATGGGGGAAGTACTATTACATTTACTGAGCCTCTAAAGAGATATCCAAATGGAAATACTGATAAAGTAAAAATTATATTTTATAGAGGAACTGAGGGCATAGATGTTGTTGATGTTGATATACTAGAAACTATAAAAATAGGTGATGTAGTTAAACTCAATGGCGATTTATATGAATACCAACAAGATCCAAGGATAGTTCAGGATATTCCAACAGTTGATATAGTTGAAACGAATTTATATAAAGGGAAAGGAATATATGATAATCCAGATTTATTGAGACCATTAGTTTGGACAAGACAAAAAGATGATATTTTTATCGATGGGGCAGTAGTCACAAAAGATAGAACAATATATGAGCCCTCTATATTCCCCACAACAGGATTAATAAAAAGTGTTGGAATAGGATCCACACAAATATTTGTACAAAATGTAAAAACTTATTTTGATAATGAAAATGAAGACAATCTCACTGATCTGAGAAATACAGTTGAGATTATATCACAAGAAAATTTAGTTTCTGCCGCAGCAACTGCGATAATAGGAATTGATGGTGAAATTGCATCTATTGATATAATAAACCAAGGAGATGGATATTCGCAAGCTCCTAAAGTTTATGTACAAAGTCCTGTTGGTGTTGGATCTACTGCAATCATAACTTCAAATGTATTGGATAGTAAAATTTCATCATTTAATATAATTGGAGTTGGCTCTGGGTATAGTACATTTAATCCTCCACTAATTTTTATAGAACCACCAACTCCAAAAGTTGAAGTAATAGAAAGTGTCAATTATAGTGGAGATTTTGGTATTATTAGTGGAATAGCGTTCACTTCAATTCCTGGTATTGCCCAGACCGGACTAGTTTTAGATTTATTGATTCCAATGGAATCCGAACTTAGAAATTTAAGTTCTCCAATAATAACAAGTGGAATACAATCTGGATATTATTTTGAAATCAATAATAGTAACATAGGAAATAGCTTAGATTCACTTTCTTCCGATGGGAGTGTAATTGGAATTGGTACAACTTCAATTGATAATATCTATGAGGCAGCTTTTGTATCAATTGCGCAAACTAGTGTATATGGAATAGGAATTACAGATGTGGCTAAAGTTGTAATTAGTGTAGATAACTATAATGGAATTTCTGGACTTGGATTTAGTAATTACTACGGAAATTACAATTGGGGACTAATTCAATTTGAAGTGAAGGCAAGGAAAAATCCAAATGAATTTATTGTAAATAAAGAAAATGGAGTTGTTGGATTAAATAGTATGCCAATTGTTAGAAGAAAAGCTCCATTAAAATATTTTAATTACTTAACATAAATAATATTAAAAACTAGGTAAATGTCAGCAATTATAACTGATCAGATTAGAATTTTAAATTCAAAGAATTTTATAAATTCATTAAAATCTGGAGAAGCAAATTTATATACATTCGTTGGTTTACCAAATGCAAGCGAATATGATAATAACTGGGATGTAAATTCCCCATCACCAAAAGATTCATTTGATGATGAAAACGATTATTGGGATACGATAATCTCTTTGAAAAAAATAAATCCAGATAGAGATATAAAAAATGTAATCAATAAGGTTCTATGGGAATCTGGTACTACCTATGATATGTATAGGCATGACATAACCAGAAATAATCTATCAAAACCTTCACAAAAAACTAGTTTATATAAGTCAAATTACTATATTCTAACAAAAAATTATAAAGTTTACATTTGCTTAAACAATTCCGCATCTCCCGACAACAACTTTGAAGGAATTCCATCATTAATTGAGCCAGATTTTATAGATTTGGAACCAAAAACAACGGAAGATGGATATACATGGAAATATCTCTATACATTAAAAATTGAAGATATAATAAAATTTGATTCTATTAATTTTATTCCCGTTCCGTCTGATTGGGAAACCTCTACAGAATATGAATCAATTAGATTGAATGCTTCTACTAGTGGACAAATTAAAGTGGTATCCATTACAAATTTTGGTGAAAATTTGGGATCCCCCAAAGTTTATTCTGATATACCAATTTTAGGCGATGGTCAAGGAGCTAAAGTAAGTATAGTTGTTGGTAACGATGAAAAAATAACATCTATTTTTGTCACCCAAGGTGGTAGCGGATATACATATGGGACTGTAGATACATCAACAATTTCTTTTCCATCTAATGCAGTTTTACCAAAATTTGATGTAATCATTCCCCCAAAAGGTGGACATGGTTATGATATATATCGAGAATTGGGAGCATATAATTTATTAATATATTCTAGATTTGAGAATGACCAGACCAATCCAGATTTTATAACTGGAAATCAAATTGCTAGAATTGGAATAGTAAATAATCCATTAGTGTTCGATTCTGATAGTATACTCACAAAAGAAAGAGCAAGTGCGGTTTCCGCACTAAAATTAGTAGGGAAAAATGAATTAGATGCTTATAAGAGTGCATCCATTGAACCAGATGCCATTATCACACAAACAATCGGAGTCGGTATAACTGCTGTAGGTAGAGTGGTATCATATGACAGTAGAACTGGAGTGTTAAAATATTGGCAAGATAGATCTTTATACGGATTCAATCTAAATGGAGAATATAATGAAAATAGAACCAGAAAAAATGAAAATGTTTCCACATATGGCAATGAAAAAATAGCATTTACTTCTGATATTTTGACAGGTGGCTCATTGGATATTATTGGATTTTCTGATGCATTACAAATAGATTCATCTTATACCGGTATAACAACAGTAATAAATAATGTTACTTATAATTTAGGACAGCAGTTTACTTCTGGGACATCCAATCCTGAAGTAAAACCGAATTCTGGAGATATAATTTATGTTGATAATAGACCATCTATAACTAGGTCTCCAAATCAAAAAGAAGATGTTAAAGTAATCTTACAATTTTAAATCGTTGGGTTAACCATGCCACAGAAAACTAATTTAAATGTCTATCCATATTTTGATGATTTTAATCCAGATAATGTATACCAAAAGGTTTTATTTAAACCTGGATACCCAATACAGGCGAGAGAGCTAAATGTAATACAATCAATGCTTCAGAGTCAAATCGAAGCATTTGGGCAATGGGCATTTCAAGATGGAAGTCCTGTAATACCTGGATCCATTAACTATAATTCAAGATATTTTGCGGTAGAATTAAAGAATAGTTTTAATGGAATAGATATCTTTAGCTATATTCCAAATATAATTGGGAAGACCATAAGAGGACAGCTAAGCGGTGTTAGAGCAAGAATACTATCAGCAATTAATAGTGAAGTATCAATAAGAGGTAATGTAACCTTATATGTGGAGTACTTGGACTCAGATTATGCTACATCAGAATATATATCATTTTCTGATGGAGAAAACATATTAATAGAAGAAAATGTAAGCATATATTTAACTGTAGATCCAGATTCAATTTTAAATCTACAGCAAAATGAACCTTTTGCATCTACTATAGATTCCAATTGCAATTCTGTTGGATCTAGTGTGGCAATAGACTCTGGCGTCTATTATATAAGGGGATATTTTGTAAAAAGCTCGCCACAATACATTATATTAGACCAGTATGAAAACAATCCAAGCTATAGAGTTGGATATTCTATAATAGAAAATATAGTGACATCAGAAGATGATAATTCATTAAATGACAATGCAAATGGATTTTTAAATTATGCTGCTCCTGGTGCTGATAGATTTTCAATTACTCTAGCCTTAATTAAAGTAGGTCTAGACGAGGAAATACCAGAAAATTTTGTCCAGATCTTGGAGATTAGAGATGGTATAGTAAGAAGTATAACTCAAGACCCACGATTGAATGAGTTGGGCAAAGAATTAGCTAGAAGAACATATGATGAGTCTGGAGATTATTATGTCAAATCTCCCACAATAACTGTCGCGGAAACTCTTGATGATTTATTGGGAAATGATGGAATATACAGTGGAAACCAACTCACTTTTAATGGGAATGTTCCAAAAGAAGATATTGCAACATATCAAATTTCTCCATTAAAAGCATATGTAAAAGGATATGAAATAGAAACGGTATCTACCACATTTTTAGATTTTGAAAAGGCTAGGACAACAAAGAGATTAGAGAACCAAAATATAATTTACAATACTGGATCTACATTATCATTGAATAGAGTTTTTGGATCACCAAAAATAGGATTTTCAACAGTTACTGTTAGCCTAAGAGATCAAAGAACTCCAGAAATTTCTGGAACAAATACTGGAAAAGAAATTGGTTTAGCAAGAGTATATGATTTTGCATTGGAATCTGGGTCATATGATTCTTTATTGTTGGATTCAAATCAATGGGACATATCTTTATATGATATACAAACATACTCTGAAATTACAGTAAATGAAAATATTACTCTATCTACTCCAACTTACATAAAAGGAAAATCTAGTGGAGCCACAGCATACTTAAAGTATGACATCTCAAATTCTGGCATTTTAACTGCATATAATTCCACAGGAAACTTCATAAATGGAGAAAGATTAATTTTTAATGATGTAGAAGATGAAAATACTAGAGTTTCTACATCAATTAAAAGTTATAGTGTAGATGATGTAAAGTCATTGTATAGTTCCATAGGGGTTGGAAATACATTTTCTGCTGATTTAATTAAAACCCAAAAAATAAGTTTTGGAGTTGCAGATATTTCTGCCGTAGATTTAATATCAGGAATTTCTACAATAAGTACAAACACCCCTATATTTTCTGGTGTAGTGAAGGTTGGGGATTTGGTATCATATACACAACCAGAAAAATTATATCCGACATATTCAAAAGTAAATTCTGTAACTGCAACCACTTTATCTGTAGTTGGAGTTACTACAGTGAATGGAGTTTGTGATGGTAGCCTCCCAATATCTTCAATATCAGTATCAGATTTAAAATTATTAGGAAATAAATCTATAATATCGATTGATAATACTCTATATACAAAGTTACCAAAAGATAATGTTAGTAGTGTTGATTTAACCAATTCAACTTTAACGATTAGAAAGCAATTTGATCTGACAATTACATTAAATTCAACTGGAAATGTCATATCAGATGTAGATGAGGTATTTTTACCTTTTGATGAAGAAAATTATGTTCTAATTTCTAATGATGGTATAACTGAAAAATTAACTTCAGATATGTTTGATGTTTCAGTATATAATTTGTCTGGTGGATCGACAATAAAGTTTAATGGACTACTTACTACAAGTGGGTCAGCAAAATTGATAGCTACATTAACTAAATCAAATGTAAAGGAAAAGAAAAAAAATAAATCAATTGTAAAATCAATAGTAGTAGATAAATCTAGATTAGTTGGATCTGGAATTGGAGAAACTACTCTCAATAATGGTTTGGTTTATGGAAATTATCCATATGGAACTAGAGTAGAAGATGATGACATTTGTTTATTGCAATCTGATGTAAATTCAATATACGGAATATTTGAACAAAATGATAGTTCAAATTTGAATATTGACCCTACTTGCCCTACGATTACACTGAGCAATATAAGTGGTCCTTCTGGGAGTACCAATGATATTTCACTTGGGGAAACTTTTGTTGGCCAATTGACCAATGCTGTTGCAATATGCGTGGAAAAAGTAAATTCTAATACTATAGGATTTGTATATTTAAATTCTAATACTTTTGCAATTGGTGAGTCTTTGTTGTTTGAATCTTCTTTAGTTGATGGGATAGTCAATTCTATAACAAGCAAAGATAAAAACATAACATCAAACTATATTTTTGACAATGGACAGAGAGCTACAATTTATGATTACTCTAGGATAATAAGAAAAAATCAATATAAAGAACCAATTAGAAAAATTAAAATATATTTTAATGCTTCGGAATATTCCGATTCAGATACTGGAGATATTACTACAGTAAACTCTTATGTAGATTTCGAGTATAATGAAATAACATCAACAAATGGAATAAGAAATAGTGACATAATTGACATTAGACCTAAGGTTTCTCCATATGTTGTTGAAGAAAACAAAAAATCTCCTTTTGAATTTGATTCAAGATCTTTTGATAGTGCATATAACAACTCATCAAAATATGTTTTAGCCTCAGATGAATCAATTTCTTGTTCATATTCTTTCTATTTGCCAAGAATGGACAAAATATTATTATCTAAAGATGGAATACTTCAGGTTAAAACTGGAGATCCAGCTGAAGTTCCTCAACCTCCATTGACAGGAGATGACTCAATAGAATTGGCAACAGCATTTATACCAGCATATACTTTTAATGTAAATTCTATTTCTATTGATAAAAAAGAATACAAACGCTATACTATGTCAGATATTAGTAAGCTTGAAAATAGAATTGAGAATTTAGAATACTATACTACTTTATCCTTACTTGAAAAAGAAACGGCCCAATTAAATGTACTTGATGATAGTGGAAATCCAAGATTTAAATCTGGATTTTTTGTGGACAATTTTACAACTACAATATATCAACAAAAAGAAACTATTATAAAAAATTCTATAGATATACCTAATAATGTTCTTAGACCATCTCATTATACAACAAATTGCGATTTAGTGATCGGAGAGTCTTCTTTAATATTAAATAATAATAATTCTGTTGATATAAATTATTCAAATGATTTTATCGGAACAAATATCAAAAAATCTGGCAATGTAATAACTTTAGATTATGTAGAAGTTGTTGAAAACACTCAAGAATTCTCAACTAGAGTTATTGATGTTACTTCATATTCATCATCTGAAAATTCTGGTAGCATAATTTTAAGTCCATCTTCTGATGCATGGGTAAGTCAAACTAAAGTAAAAGTAAATAATATTGAACTTGATGAAGATTTGAATGAGAATGGAGTTCAATTAGAGATATCTAAAGACTCTGAGGACCTTGGATTTTCACCTGCAGTTTGGCAGAGTGTCACATGCTGGAAGCCCCAACCAAAACCTGGTTTAAATGGCAGAAATGCTAAAGGAGGTCCAAATCGCCCCAAACAAAAACCAGACTATGCACCTACTGGTCGCAGATTGAATACCGCTATTTTAACTAATACTACAGTTTCAGCCAATGATGCAACTTCATCCAATTATAATGGAATATCACTAGGTACATCAGTTGTGTCCACTGATGTAATACCATATATGAGGGCAAGAAATATTGAATTTAAAGCTGAGAGGATGAAGCCATTTACTAGACTATACGCATTTTTTGATAATGTTGATGTCAATGAGTATATAATTCCCAAATTAATTGAAATTGAAATGGTAAAGGGCACATTTGAAGTTGGAGAAACTTTAGTTGGGAGAGTGCCTCAGTTTAACTTTAGTTGGATTCAAAATGGAATAAAGAAAGGAAATTTATTGAGGGACAATCTCAATTCTTTAGGAGTTTCAATAGATTCCATTTCTGATATAAGAACTATTGGTATATCTACATCAACAGATCCACGAAATAGAAATCTATCAAGAAGATCATTAGATTTATTTAATTCTAATAATTTTAAACCTATAGTCAAATTTAGAGTTTGTGCCCCAAACCATAAAGTTGGTCCATATAATTCACCGGAAAAAACTTATAACTTAAATCCATATAATAGATCTGAAGTTGTGCCAAGTTCATATTCCGCAAACTCAAGTATATTGAATATAGATACATATAGCCTTTCCTATATGGGAAATACTAATTTTTATGGACAGATTAAAATTGGTATGCAATTAATTGGCAGTTCTAGTGGTGCTGTAGCTACAGTAAAAGACATCAGATTGATTTCAGATGAGAATGGATCTTTGATTGGATCATTTAGAATACCAAGAGATAATAAAAGAAAATTCACAACCGGAGAAAAAGTATTTAAAATCACAAATAGTTCTACCAATTCACTTGTTCCTGGTATCGTATATACTTCTGCGGAAGAGAAATTTTATGCTCAGGGATACTTGAATAAGCAAGAAGAAACTATATTATCGATAACAAAACCAAGAATTGCTCCGGAAATTCCCAATGAAACTCCGCCATCACAACCACAAACACCAACATATAATCCACCACGATCAACTCCAACTTCTTCTACACCAAAACCAATAGTAATACCAACTCAACTTTCACCATCGGTTCCACCGCAACCAAATATTATAGATGTGAATAGAGGAGGTCCTTTATATGCAAATGCTGCCCAAAATAGGCTAATAGATGCATATGAACAATTAACAGGAAATACTGCTAAGAATATAAATAATCTAGCTAAAAAACTAGGTGTCGATATAGATCCAAAGCCAGGTGGGAACTTAACCAAAAAAGATGGAAATGCCATCCTAAAAGCCCTTACAAATGCTGGCGTAAATCAAGTTCCAGGTGGGTCAGTTTATGTACCTGGTCCAGGGTCAGCTAGATCTCCAGCTCCACCAAAACCAGCTCCACCAAAACCAGCTCCACCAAAACCAGCTCCACCAAAACCAAAGAATACATCATCTAAACCTAAAAACAAGAAGAAATAAATAAAAAAAAGGTCATATAAATGGAAGTTAAAAATCCTCTTGCTCAATCATTTTATATATTCCCACAAACTGGAATATTTGCTACTTCCATTGATCTATATTTTTATTCTAAAGATCTCTATGAATCAGTGACGGTCCAATTGAGACCCATGAAGATGGGCACACCAGATACAATTGTGTACCCATACAGTGAGGTGACATTATATCCAAATGATGTAAATGTCTCATCTGACTCAAGTTTACCAACGACTTTCAAATTTTCTTCTCCGGTATATCTTTCCGGTGAAACTTATCATTCTGTTGTAGTGATATCAAATTCATCAGAATATAAGGTTTGGATATCTAGACTGGGAGAACTTGATGCATTAAGTTATAACTCAGCCAATACTAGAGAAGTTTTTGTAACTAAGCAGAAGGAAACTGGTTCATTGTTTTTGTCCCAAAGTGGTTACACTTGGACAGCTAGTCAATATGATGACTTAAAGTATACCTTAAGAAGAGCAGATTTTAATATAGAAAATCAGGGAGTGATTAATTTTTATAATTCTAATTTAGATTCCGATGAAAATATATCCAAATTACTTCCAGATGCAATAGAATTTAATTCAAAAAAAATTAGAGTTGGTCTCTCTAAAACAGTATCAGATGCTGGATTAGTTTTTGGCAATACTATAGTACAAGCTACTACAAATGCAACTGGAAATTTTGTTGGATATGGTGGATCAGCATTTGGAGATCTAAGTATAATAGATAATGGCATTTCATATGAAGATGGATATTATTCTAACATTCCACTTTTAAGCTTAACTGGCACTGGTAGAAACGCAACTGCAAATATTACTATAGTTGGTGGGGAGTTAGTCTCATTGGGAGCAACAGTTTCAAATGGTGGATATGGATACAAAGTTGGCGATGTTCTTACATTTGATCCCCCTGGAATAAATCAGATTGGCAGAAATGTGAGAATATCAGTTTCAAATATTGCTGGATATAATGAATTGGTGTTAGATCAAGTTCAAGGAAATTTTGAAACTGGAGTGGGCAAAACTATAGGATACATAGACAATACTGGAAATACAGTTGATTTGAATGGATTTGGATCAGATGTTCTTTTAGATTCTGCTCCAATTGAAATAAATGATGGTAGACATATTAAAATAAATCACTTCAACCATGGTATGCACTCTAGCGCAGATGTAGTTGAAATATCTGGAGTAATTTCAGATATAAACCCAACTACATTAGTGAATGAAGAATACACTCCAGACGCTACAACTAATATAACATTAGAAGATTCTACTAATTTTTCTACTTTTGAAGGATTGCCAGTTGGACCTAGCAATGTTGGGTATATTTTAATTGGAGAAGAAATAATATCATACGAATCAGTCACTGGAAACGCATTAGGTGGAATTACGAGAGGGATAGATCAAACCAACCCTGGAAATTATGAAGTTGGAGTTCCAATATACAAATATGAATTAAACCAAATATCATTGAGAAGAATAAACAAAGTACATCAATTATCTGATGCGACGACATCTGAACCAATAGGAATGGATTATTATGATTTAAAATTATTAATGAATTCTAATGGGACTGATAGAATTACTTTAAATCCATTGTATATAAAAGAATCTAAAACCGCTGGGGGACAGGAAATAACAGCAACTAGAAATATACAATACAGTATTATAACTCCAAGTTTTGAAACCATATCTCCACCTAGAACAACATTAAGATCTGCCATTAGGACGGTAAGTGGAAAAAGTATAGATGGAATAGAATTGCCTTTTGTCGATCAAGGATTTGAAGAGGTTGAGTTGAATGGGGTCAATTACCTAAGTTCAAATAGAATAATTTGCTCTAATGTAAATGAATCCGCAAAATTAAGTAATTTACCGGGAAATAAATCTTTAAATTTAAATATTTCATTGGAATCTGAAGATACAAGATTGTCACCGATGATATCAGCAATAGAAAGAGCTTCTGTAATTTTAACTTCAAACAGAATTAATAGCGTGATATCGAATTTTGCAGAAGATGATAGAGTTTCGACATTAGCTGGAGATCCATCTTCATTTGTATATGCAACCAAACCTATAACCCTTGAGAGTTCTGCTCAAACAATAAAAGTTATATTGTCTGCGTATTTAAACATATATACTGATGTAAGATTATTCTACGCGATATCAAATTCCGATGATTTAAATTTAAATTATTTCCCATTCCCTGGATATTTAAATTTAAACAATGGAGTTACTGTAGATGCATCTAAAAATGATGGATCACCAGATAGGAAGCCGATTAAAACTGACTTTTTGATTGCTGATGGACCAGATACTCCATTCGTAGACTATGAATTTACTGCCGAATCTGTTGGTCCATTTAAATCATTTAGTGTAAAAATAGTAGGAACATCCACAAATCAAACATATCCACCTAGAATAAAAGATCTTCGTATAATCGCATTAGAATAAAATGTATTATAAAGTAGAAGGAAATTCAAATTTAGTTCGGGATAAAGAGACTAATGCAATTTTGAATGTAAATTCAATAGAATATGAAAATTACAAAAAAATAAAACAAAATAAAAAGAAAGAAGAAGATAGAATATCAAATCTAGAATCAGATGTGAATGAAATTAAAGATGATTTAAGTACAATAAAAAAATTACTCTTGGATATAAAAAATGGAACCTGAAAAAATTACTTTAGATGATTTGAATAAGTTATTCGAATATGAAAAATTATCTAGAGATATAGATAGTATAGATGACATTAATATTCTTAAAAATTTTGCTAAGTCGTATATAAAATTATATTTAAAACAACAAGAAGTAGTTTCAAAATTATAAAATGGCACAACCATCTACTAGACAACAACTTATTGATTATTGCTTAAGGAAGCTTGGAGCTCCAGTATTAGAAATTAATGTTGCACAAGAGCAAATAGAAGATTTAGTGGATGATGCCATACAATTTTTCCAAGAAAGGCATTTTGATGGCGTTTCTTCGACCTTATTAAAATATGAAATAACCCAAGAAGATATTGATAGGGGAAGAGGCAAAGAATCTGTTGGGATAACCACAGTAAATGGCAATAAAACATATGAATATAAAGAAACTGCAAATTATTTACAAGTACCATCTTATGTGATAGGAGTAAATAAAATATTTCAATTTGAAGGATCTAATAGCATTTCAAGTGGGATGTTTAGTATAAAATATCAATTATTTTTGAATGATATTTACTATTGGGGGTCAACTGAACTTTTAACATATTCCATGGTAAAGACATATCTTGAAGATTTAAATTGGTTACTCACTACACAAAAGCAAATAAGGTTCAATAAAAGAGATGATAAGCTATATTTGGACATAGACTGGTCTAGTTTAACTGCAGGTCAAGTTATAATTATTGATTGCTATAGAGCACTTGATCCAACAGAATCAACAAAAGTATGGAATGATTCATTCTTAAAACAATACCTCACCGCTTTAATCAAAAGGCAATGGGGACAAAATTTAATTAAATTTAGAGGAGTTAAACTTCCTGGTGGAATAGAATTAGACGGTAGGCCAATATATGATGATGCTCAAAGAGAATTAGATATAATTATGGAAAGAATGTCTAGTACATATGAACTTCCACCTTTAGATCTTATTGGATAACACATGTTAAATCCATTTTTTTTACAAGGATCCAAATCCGAACAAAATTTAATACAAGATTTAATTAATGAGCAATTAAAAATTTATGGTGTTGAAGTTTATTACTTGCCTAGACAATATTTAACTAAAAAAACAGTAATTAGAGAAGTAATAGAATCCGAATTTAATAGTGCATATCCAATTGAAGCATATGTTGACACTTATGATGGATATGAAGGAGCTGGAACACTATTAACTAAATTTGGAGTACAGCCATATACAGATTTAACTTTAATAATATCAAAAGAAAGGTATGAAAATTATATTTCTCCTTTGATTAAGGAAGCCCCATCTATAGAGTTATCAACTAGACCAAAAGAAGGAGATTTAATCTATTTTCCACTAGGTGATAGACTGTTTGAAATCAAATTTGTGGAACATGAGGTTCCATTCTACCAATTACAAAAAACTTATGTCTATACTCTCAGATGTGAATTGTTTAGATATGAAGATGAAATAATAGATACTGGAATAAATGACATAGACGATAATGTAGAAAATCAAGGATATTCACAAATATTTGATATGGTTGGAGCTGGAGTTACCGCTAGCGCAATTGCATCAGTAGTAAATGGTGGAGTTACATTTATACGAGTTACCAATAGAGGTGATGGATATAAAATTGCACCAAATGTCAAAATAAGTCCACCAAACACTGGAGTGACTGCAACTGGAATTGCTTCAATGATTGGAGGAATAATAGATTTATGTGAGCCAGATGCAACTTTATTGAGAGTTCAATCGGTTGAAATTTCTAATCCTGGGTTTGGATACACTGAGCCTCCAAGTGTTGGATTTTATGATGGTGGAGGCAGTGGAGCAACCGCCGTTGCATCAATTGGTGATGGAATAGTTGGAATAATAACTATAACCAACGGTGGATCTGGATATTCCGAGGCACCAAATGTAGAATTCATTGGTATATCTTCAGTTTCTGCGCAAGCAAGAGCTATAATCGAAAATGGAGTTGTAACTAGAATTGGGATATTGACTACTGGAATAGGGTATTCTGAAGCACCCCAAATTCAAATAACAAGTCCATATATGGTTGGATTTGGCACATATGTGTTCAACGAAACAGTAATAGGGGCAATAAGTGGAAATACTGCTAGGGTAAAATCTTGGAATAAGACTACCAATAAATTAGAACTATCAAACATCACTGGAGATTTTAAACCTGGAGAGACTATAGTGGGGTCAGCATCCAGTGCAACATATCAAGTTAGAAAAATAACATTTGATGATATAACAGATCCATTCGCACAAAATTTAGAAATTGAAACTGAAGCAGATGAGATTATAGATTTCAGTGAATCAAATCCGTTTGGAACTCCTTGATAAATAAGTAAATTGTTAAATAGTACATCATAAGGACCCACTGAAAATGTTTGAATATTTTTATCACGAAATAATTAGAAAGACTGTAGTTGGATTTGGAACTCTTTTTAATGGAATCACAATAAAACATAAAAAAGATGATAATAGTACAATTTCATCAATAAAAGTTCCATTAGCATATTCTCCAACTCAAAAGTTCTTAGCTAGATTACAACAAGTACCAGATTTAAACAAACCAGTTCAGGTGACATTACCGAGAATGTCATTTGAATTGATTGGAATGTCTTATGACACATCCAGAAAATTAACTACGACTCAGACCTTCATCACTAAAGATGTAAACAATAATGAAATTAGAAAGGCGTATATGCCAGTGCCATATAATTTAAACTTTGAGCTCAGTATTTTTACTAAACTTAATGATGACATGTTACAGATTATTGAGCAAATAATCCCATATTTTCAACCAAATTATAATTTAACAATAGATTTAGTAAAAGAAATTGGGGAAAAGAGAGATATTCAAATAGTCTTAGATAATATTTCTATGACTGATAATTATGAAGGTGACTATAATGAAAGAAGGGCTCTCATATATACATTAAAATTTACAGCAAAAACATATCTATTTGGTCCGATTTCTTCCGATTCTGTTTCTTCCGAAATCATCAAAAAAGTTTCTATTGGATTTGCTGCGGGAGATCCAAATGGTCTTGCAAGAAGAGAAGTCGTATATAGCGTTGAACCAAAAGCAATTCAAAGTTATAGTGATAATGTAACTACTACAATATCAAAAGATGTAACAAAACTTGATACATTAGTTGAGGTTGTGAATTCTAATGGAATTTCAGTTGGATCTTACATAGACATAAATAAAGAAGAGCTGTATGTAGAAGCTGTAACAGCTAACACATTAACTGTAAGAAGAGGTCAAGACTCTACCACGATATTGGATCACATCGCTGGATCTGATGTTAAACTCATTACACCAGCTGATAACTTATTAATTAATCCTGGAGATGATTTTGGATTTTCTGGACTTTTAGATTAATAGGTTACTATGAGAATGACTAAAAAATTCGATAAGCTAAACGAAGCATTCAATATCGAACCTGAAAAGGAAGAACAGATTTATCCAGAAGTGTCAGATGTAGAAGCTGAAATAATTCCACATGATGGAAAAGAATCTTTGATAGATGATATAAAAAAAGATTATGAATACACTCGTGGAAATTTATATTCTATTATAGAGAAGGGACAAGAAGCAATTAATAATGTATTGGAGTTGGCTCAGGAAACTGACACTCCTAGAGCATATGAAGTTGTTGGGCAACTGATAAAAAATGTTTCTGATGCAACTGACAAACTTATTGATCTCCAGAAAAAAATAAAAGATCTAGATGAAGTCAAACAACAGAAAGGTCCAACAAATGTTACTAATGCATTATTTGTTGGATCTACTGCAGAGTTGTCAAAAATGTTAAAAAGTCAGTTAAAAGACATCGACGAAGATAAATAAAAATAAATGCTTAAACTGCAGTAGAAATGAAAAAGATACAAGAAGATCACAAAGAAATTGCTAGTGGCAAAAAGAAAGATGATGAAGGCTATATGGCAAAGATTGAATTGGATTCAATCGAAAGAGCTGTAAAGAACTTAAGAAAAGCAATTAAGAGCAGTGATACTCAATTACCTGCTTGGGTACAATCTAAAATTACCAGAGCAGCTGATTATATTGATACTGCAGCAGAATATCTTCAAAGTGATGAAGAATTAAATGAAGCATCATTTGAAATCAACAAAGACACACATAAAAAAGAGACAAAAAAAACTAAAGCAACTAACATAATAGATAACCCAGGAACTCCTGGAGAAAAAGAAGCAGCACAAAATATAGTAAGAAAAATGGGAGGAACTGGTGTTAAAGCAGTTCCTCAATATAATCACTTGCCACCAAGAAATGAAGAAATTTCTCTAGTAGATCAAATCTTGTCTGAAATGGGTTGTGGGTGCAATAAAACAAAAAAAGGAAAAAAGTGCCCTGAGCATGGATATAAAGATTGTTCATCCATGCACGAAGAAAAGGACCCAAAAGGTCCAGTTCAGGCATATAAGTCTCCTGAAGAAATTGCAAAAAAACATGGGGTTTCATTAGATGAGATAAATACCCAATTAAAGATGGGAATTAAAGTAGAAGGAGAACATACTTCGGACAAGACTTCTGCAAGAATTACTGCACTTCAACATTTAGATGAAGTGCCAGATTACTATACAAAGTTAAAAAAAGTAGAGACTCAAAAAGAAAGTAAGATAGTAAGAGACATGTTTGGTAATGCTTCTTATGAATTTATTGATCTGATTACTGCAGATCCATTAATCAAAGAAGCAAAAAAATCTAAGAGTGATCCTTGTTGGGATGGATACAAAAGAAAAAAGGGAACAAAAAAGTATGAAGAGGGATCATGTGTTGAAGTAGAAGAAAATGTATCCACTCAAGTGTTAACTGCGCAACAAAAAGTAGATGAAGCTAAAATTGAATTAGCTAATGCAAAAAAGAAAGAGCTATCTAAAACTGGAACTTCTACTGAATTATCCGAAACGACAATTCCTACTCAATATGGACACAACTTTTCTGTTACTTTAATATGGAGAGCAAAATATTACAATATTCAAATGTTCTTCCCACAAATAAGAATGCCTAATAGAAGAGAAATATCAGATGAGGCCAATAAGGTATATCCAAACTGTAAGGTAATTACATACACTCCAAGTAGAATACAGCAAAATCTTCCTATTATTCAAGTGCCAGATAAAAAATCAAAAAATTATCTTATGAATAACGGTACAATAGGAGAGGGGGTTGAAATAGTAGAATCAAAAAAGTCTGAAATGGCTTGCAATAAGCCAAAGTCTGAACCACATGGATCAGGAGAAACTGGAAAATCACATGTTGTAAAGGCATGTGAAGATGGAGAAGAAAAATTGATTCGTTTTGGCCAATTAGGAGTGAAAGGTTCCCCAAAAAAAGAAGGAGAATCAGAAGAATATGCAAATCGTAGAAATAGATTCAAAAAAAGACACAAAAAAAATATCAAAAAAGGAAAAATGAGTGCTGCATTTTGGGCAAATAAAGTTAAGTGGTAAATTTATATTAATTTTTTATGGCTGAAGAACATTATCTTGGTAATCCGCTTCTAAAAAAAGCAAATACCCAAATTGAATTTACAGAAGAACAAATTGTTGAATTTGCAAAGTGTGCCCAAGACCCGGTGTACTTTGCAAATAATTATATACAAATTGTTACTCTTGATCATGGACTACAACCGTTTGAAATGTATCCATTTCAGGAAAGAATGTTAAATTCTTTCCACAAAAATAGATTTAACATTTGCAAACTTCCTAGACAGTCAGGTAAATCAACTACCGTAGTATCATATCTTCTACACTATGCAATCTTTAATGACAATGTAAATATTGCTATTCTTGCCAACAAGGCGCAGACAGCAAGGGATCTACTTGGTCGTTTACAGACTGGATATGAAAATTTACCAAGATGGTTACAGCAAGGAATATGTTCTTGGAATAAAGGTTCATTAGAACTTGAAAATGGATCTAAAATATTTGCTGCTTCAACTTCTGCATCATCTGTTCGAGGTAGTACATACAATATTATCTTCTTGGACGAATTTGCTTTCGTTCCAAATCAAGTTGCAGATTCTTTCTTTAGTTCAGTATATCCTACGATTACTTCTGGTAAATCATCAAAAGTTATTGTTGTTTCTACTCCTAAAGGACTCAATCACTTTTACAAATTATGGGATGACGCAAAGAAAAGTAAGAATGAATATGTTCCAATTGAAGTATTTTGGACTGATGTTCCAGGAAGAGATGAAGAATTCAAGAAAACAACCATTGCTAACACAAGTGAAAGTCAATGGAGACAGGAATTTGAATGTGAATTCCTTGGTTCAGTTGATACGCTAATATCTGGTGCAAAATTAGCGACTTTAGTTCAAGAAAGACCAAAAACATCAAATGCTGGATTGGATGTATATGAAGAGCCAATAGTTGATCACCAATATGTAATTACAGTTGATGTGGCAAGAGGAGTCGAAATTGATTACTCAGCATTTATAGTATTTGATATAACTACTTTTCCATATAAAGTTGTAGCAAAATACAGAAATAATGAAATAAAACCTATGATGTTCCCATATGTCATAAAAGACGCTGGAAAGGCTTACAATAGCGCCTATGCGCTGTGTGAAGTGAATGATGTGGGGGATCAGGTAGCTGCGGCATTACATTACGATTTGGAGTATCCTAATGTATTAATGTGTTCTATGCGTGGTAGAGCTGGGCAGATTGTTGGGCAAGGTTTCTCTGGTAAGAAAACCCAGATGGGAGTTAAGATGTCAAAAACAGTTAAAAAAGTTGGCTGTTTAAACTTAAAAGCAATTATAGAAGAAGAAAAGTTGTTAGTTAGTGATTATGATATTATATCAGAATTAACTACATTTGTCCAGAAATACAATTCATTTGAAGCCGAAGAAGGATGTAACGACGACTTAGCAATGTGTCTTGTTATATTCGCATGGCTAATAGTACAGGATTACTTTAAAGAAATGACGGATAATGATGTCCGTAAAAAATTATACGAAGAACAACAAAACCAACTAGAGCAAGATATGTCACCATTTGGATTTATTGTTGATGGAAGAGAATCGGAAAATTTTGTAGATAATGAAGGAACAAGATGGTATACTGACGAATATGGAGACATGTCCTATATGTGGGATTATAATTTTTAAATACAATTCTCTGTAAATAAAGTTTTTCATAAATATTTTTTAGAGAAACTGATTTTTTAGGGAGAAAAATATGGCGACTCCTCAATTATCTCCAGGCGTACTTGTCAGAGAGGTTGATTTAACTGTAGGAAGAGCTGACAATGTACTGGACAATATTGGAGCAATTGCAGGACCATTTGCAATTGGACCAGTTGATGATCCAGTAGATATCGCAACAGAACAGGAATTAATCAATGTCTTTGGTAAGCCAAGTTCAAAGGACGGCCAATATGAATATTGGATGAGTGCATCTTCATTTTTATCTTATGGTGGAGTTTTAAAAGTAGTAAGAACTTCTGGAGATGAGCTTGTTAATGCCAATGTCCAAAGAGACTCGTCTGGAATTTCTACTACTGGTGTAGCAGACTTATTAATTAAAAACTTTGACGACTATGAGTCACAGCAACTAACATCTGGCGATACAGTCGAGTATATGTTTGCTGCCAAAACTCCTGGTACTTGGGCTAACAATCTAAAAGTTTGTGTCATAGATGACAAAGCTGACCAAACACTGACCGTAGGTTCTATTGTATCAAGTGCTCAAGTTGGATATGCAGTGACAACCGCTCTAAGTAATATAGTAGTTGCTGGAGTTGGAACAACTTCACTCTTCAATGGATACTTGAAGTCAATTATTACGGGAATAAACACAGATAGTGCAACAATAGATGTAAAAATAACTTCTACTGTTTCTAGTGATGGAACTGAAACTCCTGTAAATTATTCTGAAAAGAATCAATTAGCATCATTTTTAGTTGGAAATACAATAGGAATTAGTAGTGCATCTCAAACTGGAATTGCTTCTACTACTCTAACCGGTGGAACTTCAGTGGTAGATTGGTACGACCAACAGACTCTAGGTCTTGAAAACAGTACCATTTATTGGAGTTCATTGGCACCAAAGCCAACAACAAACCAATATGTAGCAGAAAGAAATGGAAGAAATGATTCTATACATATTGTAATAGTTGATGACACTGGAACCGTAACTGGAATTCAAGGAAATCTAGTAGAAAAGCACTTATTCTTGTCTAAGGCTACTGATACAGTTTCCGCAGTAAATTCCCCACAAAAAATATGGTGGAAAGATTACCTAGCTCAACTATCAAATTATGTTTATGCCGGAGATAACCCCTCTGATGGCGATAATAATGAAACCATATATCAAACTGGATTTGATACTGGATTTACTGGATTAACTACCGCTAAAGGACTGTGGAATGCTCCAGCACAAGATAAAGTGTTCAGTTCAATTGGAAATGTAACTTACACCCTTCTTGGTGGTAATGACTATGGTGAAAATAAAGGAATGGCAGCTGATCTAGGAAGTCTATCAACTTCATATAGGCTATTTTCTAACAGAGATGAAGTTTCAGTTGATTATTTAATAATGGGACCTGGACTATTAGACAAATCCCAATCCCAAGCAAAAGCACAAGAATTAATTTCTATTGCATCAGCTAGAAAGGATTGTATTGCTGTAATATCTCCTCATAGAGAAGATGTTGTAAATAGAACAAATACAGAAGATCAAACTAATGAAATAGTGGAATTCTTTAGTCCACTTTCTTCATCTTCTTATGCGGTATTTGACACTGGATATAAGTATTCTTACGATAGATTCAATAATAAGTTCCGTTGGATTCCATGTAATCCAGATGTAGCTGGATTAATGGTAAGAACATCATTGAATTCATATCCTTGGTTCTCTCCAGCTGGACAGCAAAGAGGAGTTCTCAATAATGCTATTAAATTAGCATATAATCCATCGAAAGCTCAAAGAGATAGACTTTATCCAATCAGAGTCAATTCAATTGTCAATCAACCAGGAATTGGAATAATTCTATTTGGAGATAAGACTGCTCTTGGGTATGCATCTGCATTTGATAGAATAAATGTTCGTAGATTGTTCTTAACTGTAGAACAAGCCCTTGAAAGAACTGCTCAAGCTCAGCTTTTTGAGTTAAATGATAGTTTAACTCGTGCTAACTTTGTAAATATCGTTGAACCATACTTGAGAGATGTTCAAGCAAAACGAGGAGTCTATGATTTCAGAATTATCTGTGATGAAACAAATAATACTCCTGATGTAATCGATAATAATGAATTCAGAGCTGATATTTTCTTAAAGCCAACTAAATCAATCAATTATGTGACATTGACTTTTGTTGCAACTAGAACTGGAGTCAGCTTCGAAGAAGTTACCGGTAGAGTTTAATTTAAATATAAATTAATTACAAAAGGAGGACTCAAAAATGTCACAATTAAGAACAATCTCACAATTTAAAGAAAGACTAGCAGGTGGGGGCGCTCGCCCAAATCTATTTGAAGTAAGTATACCATCATTTCCAGCACCAATACAAAATTTCTGGAGCACTGGAGCTGGGGGAGAAGCAGAAACATTTAGTTTTTTATGTAAAACTGCTGCTTTACCAGCATCCAATATTAATCCAATTGATGTTGCTTTTAGAGGTCGTACTTTAAAAGTTGCCGGAGATAGAACATTTGATCCATGGACAGTTACAATTATAAATGACGAAGATTTCAAATTGAGAACTGGATTTGAAAAATGGATGAATCACATCAACAAATTGGAGAATTCAACTGGTGCTACTAGCCCAGAATCATATATGACTGATGCGTATGTGTATCAATTGGGAAGAGGAAAAACAAAAAATTCCGATTCAAACTATGGCGATAGAAATGGTGGTGGATTGACACCACTAAGAACATACAAATTCTATAGTATTTTCCCGACAAATGTAAGTCAAATTGATTTATCTTATGATACAAGTGATGACATTGAGACTTATACTGTGGAATTCCAAATTCTTTATTGGACCGCCGGAGAAGGGACTAGCGATCAATCTGGATCTTCCAATATAATCAAGTAATAAATAAAGGATAACATAAAAAATTAATTATGGCAAGACTTTTTGGTTTTTCTATTGAAGATGGTGAAAAAATATCCCCAACTACGGTTTCCCCCATTCCTCGTAATAACGAGGATGGGGTTGACCATTATTTAACATCAGGTTTTTTTGGGTCATATGTTGATATTGAGGGAGTATACAGAACTGAATTTGATTTAATAAAAAGATACCGAGAAATGGCGTTACATCCAGAGGTGGATAGTGCCATTGAAGATATTGTAAATGAAGCTATCGTTTCAGATACAAATGATTCTCCTATTCAAATAGAGTTATCTAATCTAAATGCTAGTGATGGAATAAAGCAAAAAATAAGAGAAGAATTTAAATATATTTTAGAATTATTAGATTTCAATAAAAAAGCACACGAAATTTATAGAAATTGGTATATTGACGGTAGATTGTATTACCATAAAGTTATAGATTTAAAAAATCCACAAGAGGGAATTCAGGAATTAAGATATATCGATTCCATGAAGATGAGATATGTGAGACAAGAAAAGAAAACAAAGCAAGATAATAACCAACCTGTGAGATTAGTTGGGGATGAAAACCCAATGAATTTTAAATTTCCAGATATAGAAGAATACTTTATATACGATCCAAAGAGTTCATACCCTGTCGGAACAAATGCCGCAAATATGGGGATGGCTTCATCTGATAAAGGAGTCAAAATTGCAAAAGATGCTATAACTTATTGTACTTCTGGTTTAGTGGATAGAAATAAAGGTATCACACTTTCATATTTGAATAAAGCAATAAAATCTTTGAATCAACTAAGGATGATCGAAGACTCTCTTGTAATTTATAGATTATCTAGAGCTCCAGAGAGAAGAATTTTTTACATCGATGTTGGCAATTTACCTAAGGTAAAAGCTGAACAGTATTTAAGGGATGTGATGATGAGATATCGTAATAAATTAGTATACGATGCCTCGACTGGTGAAATCCGCGATGACAAGAAATTCATGAGCATGTTAGAAGATTTTTGGCTCCCACGCAGAGAAGGGGGCAGAGGAACTGAGATTGATACTTTACCAGGTGGACAAAATCTAGGAGAAATTACAGATATTAACTACTTTCAATCAAAATTATATAAGTCTTTAAATGTACCTTCATCTAGGATTGATGGGGAAGGTGGATTTAACTTGGGTCGTTCTTCTGAAATTCTTCGTGATGAACTAAAATTTAGTAAATTTGTTGGGAGATTGAGAAAGAGATTTTCAAATATGTTTAGTGACATGTTAAGAACTCAATTGATTTTAAAGAATATAATAACTCCCGAAGATTGGACTTTGATGAGTGAACATATTCAATATGATTTTCTATATGATAACCATTTTGCGGAATTGAAAGAATCGGAATTGATGACAGATAGACTTAACATGTTATCTATGGCAGAGCCATATATTGGAAAATATTACTCGCAAGATTATGTAAGAAGAAATGTATTACGGCAAACAGACCAAGAGATAGTTGAGCAAGATGAAATAATCAAGAAAGAAATAGAAGATGGTATTATCCCAGATCCAAATCAACCAGTTGATCCCAATACTGGAATGCCAATAGATACACAAAACAATATACAAGGGGAAATGGGAAAAGTTCCAATTGAACCACAAACAAACGATAAAATTGTGGAGCCACCAAAAGGTGGAGAAATATAATATCTAAATAATTGAAATATTATTAAAAAAAATTATGGACGAATTAATGGATATGATTGCATCTGATGAGTCTCCTTCTCAGATCAGCGATAAAATTAAAGATATGTTGTATCTAAAATCTGTAGAAAAGATTGATGCACATAGACCCAATGTGGCTTCAAATTTATTTGGAACAACAGAAGAATAATAAATAATTAAATCGAATTAAAGCAAAATAATGCAAAGAACTAAAATTCTTTCTGATATAATCACAATACCAACAAGTGTAAGCACTGCATCTAGCATTTCTGCAGCAACATGCGTAAGATTACATAATGATACTATTGGTGTTGTAACTGTAAGTATATCTACATCTGTTGGTGCGGCAACAACTCAAAGCTTTTCCATGCCAGCTTCTACTATTGAGTTTTTAGAAAAATTACCAACAGATGTAATATATGCATCAGCTGGAATAAAAGTAAACAAAGTAGCATTTACCAACTAAAAAAATGAAACTAATAACCGAAGAAATTTCAAAAGTAAAGTTTATTACTGAAGAAAAAAACGGAAAAAAATCTCTTTATATCGAAGGAATATTCCTTCAAGCTGATATAAAGAATCGTAATGGTAGATGCTATCCAATGGAAACTCTTGCCAGGGAAGTAACGAGGTACAACGATAGCTATATTCAAAAAGGTAGAGCACTGGGTGAATTGGGACATCCTGATGGACCCACTGTGAACTTGGACAGAGTATCACACATGATAACTTCTCTTAGAGAAGATGGAAATAATTTTATTGGTAAAGCTAAACTTCTTGATACTCCAATGGGAAGAATAGCTTCATCTTTAATATCAGAAGGAGTTAAATTAGGAGTCTCTTCTCGTGGTATTGGCTCATTAATAGAAAAAAATGGTGTTCGTTATGTTTCTGATGATTTTATGTTAGCGACTGCAGCTGATATAGTTGCAGATCCATCTGCTCCAGATGCATTTGTGAACGGAATTATGGAAGGAGTGGAGTGGATATATGATGTATCAAGAAATTCTTGGTTGCTTGAAAATACAAAGAAAAAAATAAATACCTTAGTTGACCAAAAACAACTAGAAGAGAAAAAAATTCAACTATTTGATGAATTTTTAAATTCCTTGTAATTTCTCAAATTATAAATAAATATAGATTTAATACAAAAGATAAATCGGAGAGTTCAAATGTCTCGTGGAAAAAACTTACAAGAAATGGAAGTAGGCACAAAGCAATCCAAATCTGCTGTAAACGCAAGTGCCAAACCAGCAGAAGCAATGCCTCATTTGACCACAGGTATTCCTGATGGTCAAACTGGTAATTGGGAAGATCTAGGTGGACCTACACCAGAAAATTATAAGTCTGATGATGAATCAGCTAAAATTAAAGATCCTGCTGCCACACTTAAGAGTGTAAGTGATGTTGTGAATGCAAAAGCACACGCAGCTGAGCCCATTCAAAAAATGGCAGTAAAAGAAGAAGCTGATGAAGAAGTTGAAGACGAAGTAGAAGAAATTCTAGATGAGTCGGAAACTCTAGAAGAAGTTGAGGAAATCAACGAAGAAGACGAGTCAGATGAAGACGAGTCAGATGAAGATGAAGATGATGAAGATGAAGAGTTAGAAGAAACTTTTGATGTAGATCAAGATGTTCAAGCTCTCGTCGAAGGCGAAGAACTCTCAGAAGAATTTAAAGATAAAGCAAAACTAATTTTTGAATCCGCACTTCGCTCAAAAGTAGGTGAGATTCGTGATGCTCTAGAAGAGCAATATCAAGCAGCTTACGAGCAAAGACTATGCGAAGAAGTTGAATTGATGAAAGAAACTCTAGAAGAGCGTATTGATTCATATCTAGAGTATGTTGCAGACGAATGGATGCAAGAGAATACTCTTGCTGTTGAGTATGGCATTAAAGAGCAACTAACTGAATCATTCTTGAGCAACCTCAAGAATCTTTTTGAAGATCATTATGTACAACTCCCTGAAGAAAAATATGATGTACTTGAGAATATGGTAGAAAAACTTGATGAAATGGAAACAAAACTCAACGAGCAAATTGAGAGAAATATTCAACTCAACAAGCGTCTCTCAGAGTCGGTTGCTGATAGAATCTTTGATGAAGTATCTGATGGCCTAGCCACCACTCAGAAAGAAAAGCTCGCTTCACTTGCCGAAAGTGTTGAGTTTGAAAGTGAAAGAGAATATCGTGAAAAAATGGAGACTTTAAGGGAATCATATTTTCCAACCAAAACTGCATCTCCAAATGCTCAACCTGAAACACTTTCAGAAGGTGTAGTCTCATTGAACGAAGATTATTCTGGTTCAATGAACACTTACATGAAAGCACTTTCTATGTTGGCTAAAAACTGATTTTAATATTAAATCAAACAAAAACAAACACATTTTTTAAGAGGTAATAGCAAATGTTCCAATCCGAGCATCTGCAAGAAAAGTGGGCACCGCTTCTCAACTATGATGGTCTTGATCCAATCAAAGATTCTCATCGTAAAGCAGTAACCGCTGTCTTGCTCGAAAACCAAGAAAAGTTTCTAAGAGAAGAACAAGCCTTCTCTAATGGTGTACTAATGGAGTCACCAACCAATTCAGGTAATGCTCCTGGTGGTTATGGTGCTTACAGTAGCGTAGGTACTGGCGCTGCTGCTGGCGGTCCTGTTGCTGGTTTTGATCCTGTTCTAATCAGCCTAATCCGTCGTTCAATGCCTAACTTGGTTGCATACGACCTAGCTGGTGTACAACCAATGACTGGTCCTACTGGACTAATCTTCGCAATGCGTTCACGCTATGAAAACCAGTCTGGCGACGAAGCATTCTATAACGAAGTCAACAGTGCATTCTCTGGTACCAACGCAAATAACAGTGCTACTAATGCAACTGATGGCGTCGCTGGTATGGGTACTACTGGTGGCGTACAAACTGGCAGTAATCCTGGAATTCTAAATCCAGTTGGCACTGCATCTTCACTTGGCTACAATGTAGGCCAAGGCATGAAGACTGGCGATGCTGAAGCTCTAGGTTCAGCAAATGGTGGTCAATTCAACGAAATGGCTTTCTCAATCGAGAAAGTACTTGTTGAGGCAAAGTCAAGAGCACTAAAGGCCGAGTATAGCTTAGAGCTAGCACAAGACCTCAAGGCAATCCATGGTCTAAATGCTGAAGCGGAATTAGCAAATATTCTCTCAACCGAGATTCTTGCTGAAATCAACCGCGAAGTAATCAGAACCATCTATAAGGTTGCTGAGCAGGGTGCTGCTACTAATGTTGCTACCAATGGCGTATTTGACCTAGATATCGACTCCAACGGTCGTTGGTCAGTTGAGAAGTTCAAGGGTCTACTATTCCAAATCGAGCGTGATGCAAACGCAATTGCAATCAGAACTCGTAGAGGAAAGGGTAATGTAATCATGTGTTCATCTGATGTTGCATCAGCTCTAACCATGGCTGGCGTACTCGATTACACCCCTGCCCTAAATGCTAACCTAAATGTAGATGACACCGGCAACACTTTTGCTGGCGTTCTAATGGGTAAGTATCGCGTATATATCGATCCTTATTCTGGTGGAACCAATCCTGGTGCTGATGGCGGTCAGTACTATGTTGTAGGATATAAGGGAACCTCACCTTATGACGCAGGACTCTTCTATTGTCCTTATGTTCCTCTCCAAATGGTTCGTGCCGTTGGTGAGAACACCTTCCAGCCTAAGATTGGCTTCAAGACTCGCTACGGAATGGTAGCGAATCCATTTGCAGAAGGTGATGTTGGTAGCCAAGGTCTAGGCCGTCTACAGGTCAATAGCAACCGCTACTATCGTAGAGTACAGGTCAAGAACCTAATGTGATCTAGATATAAAAATATATCCAAAGGGGGGACCGAGAGGTCCTCTTTTTTTATGTCCATAAATAGTTCAAAAAAATGACTGGAAACGCTTATAGTAATCAAATACAAAATAGAAATTTTTTATCTCCAACCCAGTTTAAATTTACTATAACTAGAGCACCAAAAGTAGCATTTTTTTCAAATACTGCAAACATACCATCATTAGCTCTTGGTATAGCAAACCAACCCTCATATTTAAAAGACATTCCTCAACCAGGAGATAAAATAAAATTTGAAGACTTTAATCTTCGATTTATGGTAGATGAAAGTCTAGAAAACTATATGGAAATACAGAATTGGATTAGAGGTCTTGGCTATCCGGAATCTCTAGATCAAATATACACATTACAAAGACAAGCTCAAAAAGTAGAAACCAATATAAATTCAAATTTGAATCTATATTCCGATGGTACTCTTCAAATTTTAACTAGTAATCAAAGACCAAACTTTCAAGTAAAGTTTTATGACCTATTTCCATATGATTTAACTACATTATTATTTGATGCTACAGATAGCGATGCTGAATTTTTTACAGCAGAAGTCAAATTTAAGTATACTTATTATGAAATAACTGACAATAAGGGAAACTCTTTATATGAATATCGATGAACTACAGTCTATGTGGAAACAAGACTCTATAATAGACCCAGATAATTTGCATTTAGAATCTTTAAATATACCAAAATTGCATTCGAAATATTATGAAATTTTTAATAACATTATTTTATTGAAAAAACGAGCACAAGAAAATAAAAATAAAATAAGACATAAAAAATATGAATATTATACTGGGAAAGCAGACCCAGAAGAATATCAAGAATCTTATCAGAAAAAAATAAGAGACAAAGAGCATTTAAATAGTTGTCTTAATGCAGACGAAGATTTATCTAATATATCACTAAAAATAGAATACTATGACACTATGCTAAACTATCTTAGTGATATACTAAAGATGATTCATAGTAGGACATATCAAATTAAAAATTCAATAGAGTACCAAAAATATATTTCTGGATATGGCTGATGTAATTATTACCAAGAAGAATGAAGTTTATATAAAATTGCATTGTGAACCACATGTTTTATATGAACTTCAACCTTATTTTACCTTTGAGGTGGATAGTGCAAAATTTATGCCCCAATTCAGATCAACTGGATGGGACGGCACAATACATTTACTTTCAGTTTCAACTGGAGAAATTTATGCTGGATTATTGGACAAAGTTATTGCAAAAATAAAATTACATGGATATTCATATGAATTTAAAGATAACAAATATTATGGATTACCTTTTGAGTTGAATGAAGAAATCACACAAGAAGGTGTAAATGGATATATGCGTGCAATTTGCTCTTATGAGCCATATGACTATCAGATAAATGCAGTTTATGAATGTCTTAGATATAATAGAAAAACAATCATATCGCCGACAGCTTCCGGTAAATCACTAGTAATATATTCAATTGCAAGATATTACGCAAATAAAGATTGTAAGATTTTAATCATATTTCCTACTACTTCATTGATTCATCAAATGGCAAAGGATTTTGATGATTATGGTTGGGATTCATCTAAAAATTGCCATATGATATATTCTGGTAAAGAAAAAAATACAAATCTTCCAGTAACTCTATCTACTTGGCAATCTATCTTTAGGATGGACAAATCATTTTTTGAGAGCTTCGATTGCGTAATGGTTGATGAATGCCATCAAGCAAAATCAAAATCATTGATTGATACCATGAAAAAGTGCCATCATGCAAAATATAGATTTGGATTTACTGGAACGCTATCAAATGGGGGGAAAGATTCCCAGACTCATGAATGGGTAATTTCAGGATTGTTTGGTCCTACTTATAAAACAATCAACACAAAGGAAATGATTGACAAAGGAAGGGCTTCCCAATTAAACATACATTGTATAGTATTAAAACATCCTCCACAAAAATTTGAAACATACGAAAGTGAAATTCAATTTTTAATAGGAAACACTAAAAGAAATAATTTTATTAAAAATCTCACTTTAAATCTAAGTGGAAATACTTTAATTTTATTCGCAAGGGTTGAAACACATGGTCAACCATTGTACGAATTAATAAATAATCATGTGGATAAAAATAGAAAAATATTTTTTATTCATGGTGGAGTTAATGTAAATGAAAGAGAAGCAGTTAGAGAAATAACAGAAAGAGAAAAGGATGCAATTATAGTAGCAAGTTATGGTGTATTCAGTACAGGAATTTCAATTAAAAATTTACATAACATAATATTTGCATCACCAAGTAAGTCTAAAATTAGAAATTTACAAAGTATTGGAAGAGTTTTGAGAAAAGGAAATAATAAAGAAAAAGCAGTTTTATATGATATATCTGATGATTGTACTCATAATAACAGGAAGAACTATACTTTAAATCATTTTATTGAAAGAGTCAAGTTATATAACGAGGAAGAGTTTAATTATGAAATTGTACCCATAAATTTAAAGGAATAATGGAAGAAGATTTTTATGCTAGTATTAAATTAATTACTGGAGAGGAAATATTTGCTAAGGTTATTCCATCTGAAGAAAATCAAAAGAAAGTATTATTGGTATCAGATCCAATAATACTAATAGAAGTAAAGACAAGAGATGGAATGGGTTATAAAATAGAACCTTGGATGAAAACTTCTGATGATGATATTTTTATAATTGAAATGAGGAATATCATCACAATTAGTGAAACTTTTGATATGGAGATAATTAGAATGCATCAAAAGTTTGTAGTATACAAACAAAATGAAAAAAATAATCCTAACTATGGTATAAATTATTATAAGATTACGAAAGAGATGGGATATGTCTCTGATGTAACTGAAGCTAAAAGAATACTAGAAAAGATATTTAAAGAGTTATAAACCGTTTTTCCTTCGGAAAAACATTTTCTATCGAAAATAAATTCTATATATTATTCTTTATTAATTAATAACTAAACTGATTCCATCAAAGCCGACAAAGCAGATTCTACTGCAGTTTTGAAACCTTGTCAAGTTTTTGTGATTTGCAATATTCGACACTAAGTGCTATAATTTAAATACATAGTATTTGTAGGCGTCCATGATTACAACAGCCGTTATGACAAAAAGAAAGCGTAGCGTACACTATGTTAATAATAAAGAATTTTTGGCTGCTTTGGTTGAATATCGACATCTTGTTAAAATAGCAAAAGAAAATGATCAACCACAGCCGATAATTCCAAATTACATAGGTGAGTGTTTTTTAAAAATTGCAACCCATTTATCTTTTAAACCAAATTTTGTTAATTACATGTTTAAAGATGATATGATATGCGATGGTATAGAAAATTGTATTCAGTATGTTTTGAATTTTGATCCAGAGAAATCTCAAAACCCTTTTGCATATTTTACTCAAGTAATACATTATGCTTTTTTGAGGAGAATACAAAAAGAAAAAAGACAGTTAGAGATTAAAGGTAAAATTTTAGAACGATCTGGATTTGATGAAGTTTTTGTTGATGATAATAACATTGACGGATCAAATTATTCAGATTACAATTCGATCAAAGATAATGTCCAACTAAAATTGAGGTACTGAAGAATGAGTAAAGTTGCTCTGATATGTGATACACATTGGGGTGCTAGGAAATCTTCTAAGTTATTTCAGGATTATTTTGATCAATTCTATAAAAATATATTTTTTCCTAGTTTAGAAGAATTTGGTGTAGAAACAGTAGTTCATCTTGGAGATGCGTTTGATAATAGAAAATCTATAGATTTTTTTGGATTGGAGTGGACTAAAAAATCAGTATTAGATCCTCTATCAAAGTATAAAGTACATCTTATCAATGGAAATCATGATGTATACTTTAGATCTACTAATAGAATAAATTCTCCATCTCTTTTGCTCGGGCAGTATCCAAACATACAAGTATATTCGGATCCAACTAAAGTTGATATAGATGGATTGGATGTTCTGTTTATTCCTTGGATAAATTCCGAAAATGAATCAGATACTTTACAGTTATTGAATAATTCTAATTCTAAGATTGTCATGGGACATTTAGAATTGAATGGATTCATTGCACATAAAGGACATATAATGGAAGATGGTAGAGATCCAGATATGTTTAAAAAGTTTAAGAAAGTTTTTTCTGGACATTATCACAGTAGATCTGACAACCAAAAAATATATTATATTGGAAATCCATATGAAATATATTTTAATGATGTGGATGAAACTAGGGGATTTTGTATATTTGATACTGAAACGCTAGATCATTTTTATGTTGATAATCCATATAAAATGCACTATAATCTATATTATGATGATACTCCACATCAGACATTAAATTCAAGAGAATTTGAAAATAAAATAGTAAAAGTAATAGTCAAAAAGAAAACGAAAGTAAAACAATTTGAAAAGTATATTGACAAAATTTTAGATGCAAATGTCGCTGAATTAAAAATAATAGAGAATCATTTTACTCTAGATGTAGAAGAATTTGATGTTTCTCTTGAAACTGAAGACACTCTATCATTACTTCAAAGATTTGTAGATGAGAGTGAAATTGATTTAAATAAAGATGTAGTTAAGAATATATTGGTTGGCATCCACAAAGAAGCTTGCGAACAGGTATAATGTTTTTAATCACACTTGACGGAAAAGAAGATGAAGGTGCCTATTCTGTAGTAAATGAATTTGGTAAAAAGGTAGTATTTTTCTTTCAGCATGAAGATGATGCTGTTCGTTATGCATTGATGTTAGAGGAGTCTGGGATGCCAGAGACTCATGTCATAGAATATGATGATGAGATTTTGATCAAAACATGTGAAGTAACAGGTAGTCTTTATACTATAATTACTCCAAACGATATTGTTGTTCCACCTAAATCCATATGATTATATTTGAAAAAGTAAGGTTTAAAAATTTTCTTTCATTTGGTAATACTTTTACTGAAATTAATTTGAATGCTAGTGGAAATACTTGTATTGTTGGAAAGAATGGAAGCGGAAAGAGTTCCTTTATGGATGCTATTACATACGCTTTATTTGGAAAATCTTACAGGCTAGTTAATAAACCACAATTGGTAAATTCAGTTAACGAAAAAGATTGTTTAGTTGAAATTGAATTTAAAATTGGAAAATTAAATTGGAAAGTTCGAAGAGGTCAGAAACCTAGCGTATTTGAAATTTACAAGAATGATATTTTGTTGGACCAAAATGCATCTATAGTAGACCAACAAAAATGGTTCGAGCAAAATGTGCTGAAGATGAATTATAGATCTTTTACTCAAATTGTAGTTTTGGGTAATAGTAATTTTACTCCTTTTATGCAACTTCCTGCTGCAAGCAGGAGAGAGGTCATTGAAGAACTCTTAGATATTAAAATATTTTCTTCTATGAATGTTATTATTAAAGATAAAATAAAAACATTAAAGGAAGAAATAAAGATTCTTGAAATTAAAAAAGACTCTCTTACTGATAAGGTAAAAATGCAATCTGCTTTTATCTGTGATTTGGAAAAAAGTAGTAATACTGAAATATCAAATAAACTAGAAAAAATTAAATCTATATCATCAAATATAAAAGATATCGAACAAGAGATAGAAGATTTAATTTCGATTTCTGGTAAATTAAATGATGAGTTGAAACAATTTAGTGGTGCTTCTGGCAGACTAAAAAAATTGGGAACAATTAAAGGTAAATTGACTCAAAAAGTTTCTACCATAAATGAAAATCATAATTTTTTTGTTGAAAATTCTATTTGCCCAACTTGTACTCAATCAATAACAGAAAGTTTAAAAGAAGAGAAAATAAAAGAGTACCAAGATTCGTTAACTGAGTTAAAAAATGCATACGATGAAATAAAAAAATCCATACTAGAAGAGGAAGATAGGGAAAATAACTTTTCCAATATATCTAATAAAATACTAGAGTTAAATCACAATATTTCTAAAAATAATTTAAAGATAAATCAAGGTAGAACTCAAATTGAAGAGATAAAGGAAGAAATAAAATCAATAAAAGAAAATGTAGAAAACAAAAATATAGAACATCATAAATTAAAAATAATAGAAAATGAATTAAATTCTACTAAAGAAGAATATGTGACAAAAAAAGAAATAATCGAATATAATGAGTATATTTCTTACATGTTGAAAGATGGTGGAGTAAAATCAAAAATTATTAGAAAATACTTGCCATTGATTAACCAGCAGGTTAATTATTATTTGAAAATGATGGATTTTTATATTAATTTTAATTTAGATGAAGAATTCAATGAATCAATTAAAACTCCTGTGTACGAAGATTTTAGCTATTCTTCATTTTCTGAAGGCCAAAGACAACGAATTAATCTAGCACTTCTTTTTACTTGGAGAGATGTAGCAAAGATAAAAAATTCTACTAATGTTAATATTTTAATTTTAGATGAAGTTTTTGATTCTTCTTTAGATTCTTCTGGTACAAGTGATTTCCTTAGGATTATTAAGGGTGTGATTAAAAGTTCAAATGTATTTGTGATATCCCATAAAGATGGGATACAAGAAAAGTTTGATAATGTATTAGAATTTGAAAAGAAGGGAAATTTCTCTTCGATGTCATACCAGAATGCCAATTGAACAACTGTCTACACAACCGCCCATGAGGCGGATTTTTTTTGTATAATTTTTGTAGATTAATTTTGATTATGGCTTCCAATCACGAAATTCACGGTAATCTTGCTCGACTTTTGGCAACAGAGAATTTGAATATTGAGCATTCAAATGTTGAAACTGCTTGTTTTAATGTTGAAACTAGAACTCTAACCCTTCCTATTTGGGAAAAGGCATCTGATGTTGTATATCAACTTCTTTTGAGTCACGAAGCAGCTCATGCAATTTATACTCCCAACGAAGACTGGACTGCGTTAACTTCAGTTCCAATGCAGTTTTTGAATGTGACTGAAGATGTCAGAATTGAAAAGCTGATGAAGAGAAAGTATCCTGGGTTGAAAAAGACATTTTTTGGCGGATACAAAGAACTTCATGATCAGGACTTTTTTGCAGTTTCCGATGATGACATCAATGAATACAATTTGGCTGATAAAATTAATTTACATTTTAAAATTGGTAATTTTATTGAAATTCAATTCAATGACGAAGAAAAAGCTATTTTAGATGAAATTGGCCAATCTGAAACATTTATCGATTCAGTTCGTTGTGCAGAAAAATTATATGAATATTGTAAAAATGAAGAGCAACTAAAAGAAATCCTCAAAGATTTTTCTACTCCAGATACTACCGGAGCTGGCAAAAATACCTCAGATTCACAAGAGAAGGGGCAAGCTGAATCTGGAAGTTCAAATAGTGCGGAACAATCAGGTAGTAATTTGAATGGACAATCAGATTCCACGGAATCACCTAATGATGGAATTGAGAGCACTAGTGATTATGATCCCACATCCGATGCAAATTATGTAAAAACAGCTTCTTCATTTAACAAAGCTATTAATAAGTTAGCTTCTTCCACTGAAAATAAAATTAATTATCTTAAGATTCCAAAGATTGATTTAAGTGAAATTGTGATTGATTCTAAAAAAGTTCACTCATTATGTAACAAGTATTGGTCTACCCACAACAAAGATGAAGATTTTCTTACAGTAGATAGTGATTATATTCAGTTCAAAAATTCATCAAAAAAAGAAGTTAATTATCTGGTAAAAGAATTTCAATGTAAAAAAGCAGCAGAATCATATTCTCGTGCTTCCGAATCAAAGACTGGCGTATTAGATTGTAGTGCTCTTCATACTTATAAATTTAATGATGATATTTTTAAAAAAGTAGTTAATGTTGCCGATGCAAAAAACCATGGACTTATTTTTATTCTTGACTGGTCTGGCTCCATGGATAATGTTATTTTAGATACATGCCGTCAGTTGTTTAATCTTATTTGGTTTTGCCGTAAAGTTTCAATTCCATTTGAAGTATATGCTTTTACCAATAGTTGGTCATATTCTTATGGTAAAAATAGTAGCACTGTTGATAATTCCCTAGTGGTTGATGGCAACTTTAATCTTCTTAATATGATTACCAGCCAAGTCAATTCATCAGTTTTAGATATTCAAATGAAAAATTTATATAGATTAGCATATTTAAATAAAACTTCTTATTGTTCTTATTCTTGTCCAACTCAACTGGGTCTATCTGGAACGCCTTTGAATGAAACTTTAATTACATTACATGAGATTATTCCTCAATTTAAAATGAAAACAAAAGTCGAAAAGATTCAATGTGTAATTCTTACAGATGGAGAAGCTAGTGCATTAGCTAGAGTATCTGGAAATGGGTACCAAGGAATTGGTCATAATTGCTTTCTTAAGGACGATAAACTAAAAACTACTTATAGGTTTCCACCATACTCTTATTATGCAACCCACAAATTTACTGATGTGATGTTACGCCATTTAAAAGATGTGTTTCCTTCTGTAAATTTTATTGGTATTAGGTTACTTGCTGGTGGCGAAATTGGAGCATTTGTCCGTAGTCATTTGGATAATAATGATAAATCGGATTTATACAATAAAATTATGGAGGAATGGAAAAAAAATAAATCCTGTATGATTACTTGTTCTGGTTATGATTCTTATTTTGGTATATATTCGAGTGCATTGAATGCATCTACTGATTTTAATGTGTCGGAAACTGCCTCAGTTACTGACATTAGAAATGCATTCAAAAAGTCTTTGCAATCTAAAAAAATGAATAAAAAAATTCTGTCACAATTCATTGATTTAGTTGCATGATCCAATTTTAAAACTGCCACAGCCAAAGTCTACAGTGCCTTCCCTCCCTGCTATAATTTAAAAGTTCAATACCCAAATCATGTACACAAAAATGACTGAACAAAACATCATTTCAGATCTTCTTGATATGTTCGGTAATAAGATCACATCAGCAGATGTTCGTGCATACTGCACGATGAAAAATGTTTCTTATCCAACTGTAACTCGTCGTCTAGAAAATTATAAATCTGGTCATGGTAAATGGAATCTCGAAGTAACTCAAGACGCAATTTCTTCTATTGAAAAATCTTATGTCGCGCCATCAGTAATTCCTCTATCTGAAAAGAATTTAATTCCAGAAAAAGAACCTGGATTCGTATCTTTTGGTTGTTTTTCTGATGTAAAAAAAGTTATTTCATCTGGCTTATTTTATCCAGTTTTTATTACTGGTCTTTCTGGTAATGGAAAGACAATGTGCGTCGAGCAAGTTTGCGCACAATTGAAACGAGAGCTAATTCGATTCAATGTTACTATCGAAACTGATTCGGATGATCTTATTGGGGGATTTCGATTACAAGATGGAAACACTGTGTGGAGTAATGGACCTGTAGTTGAAGCAATGGAAAGAGGAGCTATTCTTCTCCTGGATGAGTGTGATCTTGCCTCAAATAAGATTATGGTTCTCCAATCTGTTTTGGAAGGCAAGCCACTATTTTTAAAGAAAATTGGAAAGGTAGTTCATCCACAACCTGGATTTAATATCATTGCAACCGCAAACACTAAAGGAAAGGGATCTGATGATGGGCGATTTATTGGGACAAATGTTCTTAATGAGGCATTCCTAGAGCGGTTTAGTGTTACTTTTGAGCAATCTTATCCATCTAATTCTATTGAGATTAAAATTCTAACTAAACTTGCAAAAGCAATTAATCTAGAAAATGAAGATGATTTCATCAAGAAATTGGTGAACTGGAGTGATGCTATTCGTAAAACATTTTATGATGGTGGTATTGATGAAATTATTTCTACTCGTCGTTTGATTCACTTACTAAAAGCATATTCGATCTTTAAAAATAAAGCAAAAGCAATTAAACTATCAATTGCTAGGTTTGATGAAGATACTAAATCCTCATTCATTGAGCTTTACGATAAAATTGATGAAGACTTTGACAAAGATTCTGATGTAGAAATTGACAATTCTGCGGAAGAGTGATATTATAACTTAGGGACATTTAATATTATGATACTACCGAAAGGAGAAAAGTACTTTATGGAAAATGAATTAAAATCAGTCAATTTTAATGATGTGATTGATCTGGGAAATACCTCTAATGCTTCAAATCATTTTTGGAGATACAATGAAGATAAAATCCTTAAGCAACTTGAAGAGTATATTGCGAGCACATATAGGCAACATTATGTTGATCGAACTGGCGGCGGCAAAGAGCAAACTCTCGATAAAATTAAACACAACCGCCGTGAGGGATTCTGTGCTGGAAATGTCACAAAATATATTGATAGGTATGACACTAAAGGTACTCCAAGAGCAGATCTATTCAAAGTATTGCATTACACTATGCTCCTAATTAATCATCTAAACCTAATTGAGAACAAATGAAATTATCCAGTGAAACTCTTGTTATCCTAAAAAACTTTGCTTCTATTAATCAATCAATCTTTGTCAAAGAGGGAAATCAGCTACGAACAATATCGGTAATGAAAAATGTTCTAGCTCAAGCAACTGTCCAAGAAAACTTCCCTAGGGATTTTGCAATTTATGATTTGAATCAATTTCTGAATGGCATCAGCTTACATGATAGTCCAGAATTAGATTTTTCTAATGGCTCATATCTAACTATTCGAGAAGGAAAACGAAAAGTTAAATACTTTTTTGCTGATCCTTCTGTCATTGTCTCTCCACCAGAGAAAGAGATTGAACTTCCAACTGAAGATGTATTTTTCCAGTTGGATCACTCTCAACTTGAAAAACTACTAAAGGCATCAGCAGTATATCAACTTCCAGATTTGGCGGCAGTAGGTCATGATGGGGTTATTAGTTTGGTTGTGCGAGACAAAAAGAACGACACTACCAATGAGTTTTCAATTATTGTGGGTGAAACTGACAAAAACTTCACTTTAAACTTTAAAGTGGAAAATATTAAAATTTTACCAGGCTCATATAAGGTGTACATTTCTACTAAACTATTGTCTAGATTTGAAAGCCAATCGAAGTCAGTTAAGTATCACATTGCATTGGAACCAGATTCTAAATTTGATTGAGTATTATTTTTGATGAGTTGAGGATCCTCCAATTAATATATTTGCCACCTCTCCATTTCCAGCTGAAAGTGCCATTGTTCTTCCAGATCGCCACATAACCAAGATGGCACTTGAATGCTGTCAAATGCTATCTATTGTTGCTTCACCTTGGTATCACAATTATGGAGAACTTCATAAAAAAAATGGCGAGGCTTATTCAACTGAAAAAGGAGCATTTAGAAACCACCCTTGCACTCAATGGGCAGCAAAAACGATTGATAATGCATATTGGCTTATCAAGCATGGCATGAACATTTGCGATGAATTTGAGCTTCGATATGGGAAACCACACTCTTGTTATAATACCCTTTTGGAGGCGTATTATTTGTTTCCAAAAGGCAAAATAACTAATGTGACTTCTTTTGTTCGTGCAATGCCAGATGAATATAAACTTGACACAAGCATTGATACTTTTACTGCTTACAAGATGTATATCGCGTCCAAACCTTGGGTTGCATCTAATTATCTTCGTATGCCAGAACGAAAACCTGAATGGATTTAAATTATGAATAGTGATTTTATTTTTGTTGAAAGATATGCCCCCAAGAGGGTGGAAGATTGTATTTTACCCGAATCGATAAAAAATTTTTTTATCGAAGTAAGAGATTCTGGTAAAATTCCTAATATGATTCTTTCTGGTCCACCTGGAATCGGAAAGACATCAACAATCAAAGCATTGGCATTAGAACTAGATAGAGACTTTATGGTAATTAATGGATCTGATGAAAGGTCTATTGATGTAATTAGAAACAAAGTCAAGAATTATGCTTCTACTCTTTCTTTGTCTAACACGGGGAAAAAGATTCTCTTAATTGATGAAGCAGATAATTTAACTCATGATGCGCAATTAGCTCTTAGAGCATCCATAGAAGAACTACAGACTAATTGTACATTTATATTCACATGTAATTATAAAAATAAATTAATCCCTCCATTGCACTCTCGTGCTGCTGCGATTGAATTTTTAATTCCACCAAAAGAAAAACCAAAACTTGCTTCAGATTTTATGAAGAGGATTTTGAATATTTTGGAATTGGAAAAAATTGATTGCGAATCTTCCGCTTTAGCTGGAATAATTAATAAGTATTTTCCAGACTTCAGACGAACATTAAATGAAGTGCAGAGGTACTCATCCAGTGGAAAATTGGATTCTGGAATTCTAGCACATGTTTCTGATGTAACAGTTTCTAGTTTAATTAAACATTTAAAAGATAAGAATTTTACTGAAGTTAGAAAGTGGGTAATCCAGAACATAGATAATGACCCAAATAAAATTCTAAGAAAAGTATATGATAGTTTATATGATACTGCAGTGGAGAGTACTATTCCTGCAGCTATTTTGGTCATTTCTAAATATCAATACAGAAGTGCTTTTGTTGCAGATAGTGAGATTAATTTAATTGCATGTTTAACTGAAATTATGTGTGAAGTTGAATGGAAGTAAAATATGAACTAAAAGATTGGCTAAATTCTTTAAATTTTACAAAAGAAAATTTAATTGAGTCCGATCCAGATAATATAAAATCATATCCACCATACATTATAAATAAGTGTCTGTCTGCTTACTTAGACACCATTTTGTTTGCCAATGAGATGAATATTAGTAATAATCTAGATAAAGATATGCAATATTCATTTTATCTAAATAGTTTGAGAAAAAAGAAGAGATTTTCTTCTTGGATCACAAAAAATAAAGTTGAAGATTTAGAATACATAAAAAAATATTATGGTTATAGTGACGAGAAAGCATCTCAGGTTTTAAATATTCTAACTAAAGACCAAATTAATTTTATTAAACAAAGACTTGATATCGGTGGAACGAAATGACTACTATCAATGAACCCCAAGTAAATTGGACTCCAGATATGATGGTTGAGATTACTTTATCTGAACCAGATGATTTCTTAAAAGTTAGAGAGACTCTTACTCGTATTGGTGTCGCATCTAGAAAAGAAAAGAAGTTGTATCAGTCGGTACATATACTCCATAAACAGGGGAGATATTACCTTGTTAGCTTTAAAGAGTTATTTGCTTTGGATGGGAAGCACGCTAACTTGACTGTAAATGACATTCAGCGTAGAAATAGAATAATTAAACTTCTATCTGATTGGGGATTGGTGTCAGTTGTCAACCCAGATAAAGTTTCAGATATTGCTCCTTTGAATCAAATAAAAGTATTGCCATATAAAGAAAAGGATGATTGGATCCTGGAGGCAAAATATTCAATTGGAAAAAAAGGAAGAAATTTAGATTCTGAATGATAGTAGGGTAAACCCTACTATATTTTTTATCCTTAAGTGATATATAATATTGTTGGATGCCAATTGGGTCCAACAATATTACATCTCGCTTTTAGGGGAATACTCATGGACGCATTAGTTCGATACAATACACAAAATATTCAAAAATTCTTAAATGACATTGAAAAGTATTCAATTGGAATGGACGAATGGTTTAATAGATTTGATGGCTTAACGCAAACAGAATCAAATTATCCTCCATATAATGTAATTAAAACTAGTAATACAGAATTTAGATTGGAAATTGCTCTTGCTGGGTTTAAAAAGAATCAAATAACTGTTTATACTGAGAATAATAAACTTTATGTGGAAGGCACTAAGGATGTGGATTCCAATAAAGAATATGTACATCAAGGACTAGCAAATAGAGCATTTATCAGATCCTGGACAATATCTGACGATGTAGAAATAAAATCAGTTAAATTTGAAGATGGGTTGTTACTTATTGACATTGTTAAAATAGTCCCAGAACACCAAAAGAGAAAAGTTTGGTTTTAATTGATTTATTTTGGGGAGAAGCCATTGACTTCTCCCTTTTTTCTTGCTATAATGGCAGTTCAGGTTGAGAGGACTTATGAGTGAAGAAAAAATAGAAAGTTATGACTCGATTTCTATTTTAGTTTTACATGGAGGTGAAGTTCTGATTTCAAAAATAGAAGAAATAGTTGCAGAAATTGGAGAGCCGAACTGTAAGCTGATTGATCCATTTATAATTAGTTACGAAAAGGTAACTCAAAGCATTTCTTTAAGTCAGTGGTTGAATTCATACACTACTCAAAATGTTTTTAAAATTAGTTCCGACAAGATTTTGACAATGTCTGAACCAAGGAAGCAAATCCTAGACAAATACAAAAATTTACTGAAAAAATAATGCGTTGGTACACTAATGTAAAACAGCTCGGAAATAGAATCTATGTACGAGGTTATGACAACGGCGAGCACTTTAAAGATATAGTTGATTTTAAGCCAACTTTTTATGTTAAAACTGACAAAAAAACTAACTACAACACTTTAGATGGTAATTATGTAAAACCAATATACCCAGGAACAATTAAAGAATCTAAAAATTTTGTTTCTCAGTATAAAGAAGTTGATGGATTTGATATTTATGGCAATGAGGCATTTATCTATCAGTACATTTCCGATAATTATCCAGAAGAGCAGATTGAGTATGACATAACTAAAATTAAAATTGTTGCCATAGATATTGAGTGTGGATCTGAAAATGGATTCCCAGATCCAAAAACATGCGACGAAGAAATTTTATTAATTACTATTCAAGATTATATAACTAAGGAAATATTGACATGGGGAACCAGAAAATTTAATTGCCAATTACAAGATCATAAGTATTTTTATTGCAATGATGAATCAAGTCTAATTTATTCATTTTTGACATATTGGCAAAATAACACCCCAGAAATTGTAACTGGTTGGAATTGTCTTTACTATGATTTCCCATACATCATAGGTAGGATGCATAGATTGATTGGAGAAAAAGAAACAAAAAAATTGTCTCCATATAATTGGATTTCCGATCGCCAGGTTGAAGTTAGAAAGGGGGAATATCAAACTGTATACGATATATTTGGAGTTTCAATTGTAGATTACTTTGATTTGTATAAAAAATATTCATTTAAAAAACCTGAAAATTTTAGACTAGATACAATTGCATACAATGAGCTAGGACAAAATAAATTAGATCACAGTGAATATGAAACATTCAAAGATTTTTACGATAAAGACTGGGACACATTCGTAAAGTATAATGTAATTGATACTGAACTTGTGAATAAACTAGAGGATAAATTGCACATGATTGAATTAGCAATCATGTTGGCGTTTGACTCTAAAACTAACTTTGAAGATGTTTTTTATCAGGTTAGAATGTGGGACACTATTATCTACAATTACCTTCGTCGTAAGAATATTGTTATACCACTAAAAGAAGCAGCAAAAGAAAAATCTGATAAATTTGTTGGAGCATTTGTAAAAGAGCCAATTCCAGGATCGTATGATTATGTTGTTAGTATGGACTTGACTTCTCTATATCCACACATCATGATGGGATTGAACATAAGTCCAGATACACTCATGAAAGAGAGATTCAATGGAATAAGTGTAGATTCAGTTCTCAGTGGAACTGTAAAAATACCTGAAGAATTTAAATATTCTGTTTGTCCAAATGGATCCATGTATAGGAAAGATAGCATGGGATTTTTACCAGAGCTATTGGAAAAAATGTTTCAAAAAAGAAAATTTTATAAGGATAAGATGAAGGAGCTCAAAAAAGAATATGAGCAAACTCATTCTCCAAAAATTAAAAAGCAAATTTCGATGTATAGTGTCAAAGAGCAATCTATCAAAGTTTGTTTGAATTCTTGTTACGGTGCGACTGGAAATCCATATTTTAGATTTTATGATCTAAGAAATGCAGAGGCAGTTACATATACTGGTCAGCTCGCTATTCGTTGGATTGAAATGAAATTTAACGAGTACCTCAATAAAATTTTAAAAACTGATGGTGTTGATTATGTTGTTTATTGTGACACAGATTCTGCATTTTTAAATATGAAACCCCTAGTTGATTTAATCTTTAAAGATAAAAAACCGGAAAAGATCGAAGTGATTAACTTTTTGGATTCTATTTTTGCCACTAAAATTCAAGATTATGTCGATTCTTCATATCGAGAATTGGCAACAATTTTGAATGCATATGCACATAAGTTGCACATGAAACGAGAAAAAATTACGGATAGGGCGGTATTTATATCTAAGAAGAGGTACATTGCAAATGTCTGGGATAATGAAGGCGTAAGGTATTCTGAGCCTGAATTGGCAATGACTGGCGTTGAAGCAATTCGTTCTTCTACACCTGCTTTTTGTAGAGATAGGATTAAACGCGCTATTAAATTGATTATGACTTCAAATGAAGATGAAATGATTAAATTTATTTCCGAAACAAAAGAAGATTTTTTCAAACTCACTCCGGAGGAGGTATCGTTTCCAAAATCTATCAATGAACTTACAAAATTTAAGTCTAACCTAACAATGTATGTCAAGGGAACTCCAATACATGTTAGAGGAGCTATTCTATATAATCACTATATTAAAGAAAAAAAATTAGGAAGAAAATACTCCATGATTAAAAATGGAGAAAAAATAAAATATTGCTACTTAAAATTGCCAAATCCAATGCACGAAAATGTAATTTCTTTTATCCAGAGACTTCCTACGGAATTTGACATACAAAAGTATGTTGATTATGAAATGCAATTTGAAAAAACATTTTTGAATCCCTTGAAACTCATACTTGATATTATTGGTTGGCAAACTGAGAAGAGGATTACTCTTGATTCATTTTTCGTTTAATGCTATACTAGAAAGGTAATGGAGATGTACTATGGATTTTCTAAAAGATATTGTAAAAGAAATTGGGGGAGAATATACCCAACTTGCATCGGATATTGACGAGACTGAGACTTATGTTGATACGGGTTCATACATTTTTAATGCACTGGTTTCAGGTAGTATATTTGGTGGTGTATCTGGGAATAAAATTACTGCTATTGCTGGAGAGTCTTCTACTGGAAAGACTTTTTTCTCTCTCGCCGTGGTTAAGAACTTTCTTGATACTCATCCCGATGGTTACTGTCTCTACTTTGACACTGAGGCTGCTATCACCAAGTCACTTGTAGAATCTCGTGGAATTGATACTTCTCGTTTGGTGGTTGTTAATGTTGTTACTGTTGAAGAGTTTCGTGGAAAGGCACTAAAAGCAGTAGATTTATATTTAAAAAAACCTGAAGGCGAACGCAAACCTTGTATGTTTGTGCTAGACTCTTTGGGGATGCTTTCCACCGAGAAAGAAATCACAGATGCCCTAAATGACAAACAAGTTCGTGATATGACTAAATCGCAACTTATCAAAGGGGCTTTCCGAATGCTCACTCTTAAATTAGGCCAAGCAAATGTTCCACTTCTTGTCACAAATCACACATACGATGTCATCGGAGCTTATGTACCAACGAAAGAAATGGGGGGAGGCTCTGGACTCAAATATGCAGCAAGTACGATCATTTATCTCAGCAAAAAGAAAGAAAAAGATGGAACAGAAGTGGTCGGAAATATTGTCAAGGCTAAGACTGCTAAATCGCGTTTAAGTAAAGAAAATAAAGATGTAGAGATTCGTTTATTTTATGACGAGCGCGGTCTTGATCGGTATTATGGATTACTTGAACTCGGTGAGATTGGTGGACTTTGGAAAAATGTCTCTGGTCGTTACGAAATCAACGGCAAGAAAATCTATGGTAAACAAATTCTCGCTAATCCTGAAGTATATTTCACCGAAGAAGTAATGAAAAAATTAGACGAAATTGCAAAAGAAGAATTTAGTTATGGTACTTGATGGAAAAGATTGAATTTTTAATTCTAAGGAATTTAATTTATAATGAAGAATACATCAGAAAAGTTCTACCATTTTTAAAGCCTGAATACTTTCAGGACCATAGTTTTAAAGTTATTTTTACTGAGATTTATTCTTTTATAGATCAATATAACAGCCCAATAACAAAAGAAGCTTTATTGATAGAAGTAGAAAAAAGAACCGATCTGAATGAAACTACCTATAAAGAAATAGTTTCATTAATTGATGGGTTAGAATTTGTTCCAGTTGAGATTGAATGGTTAGTTGATACTACAGAGAAATGGTGTCGTGATAGAGCAATCTATCTTGCTCTTATGGAATCAATTCAAATTGCCGATGGTAATGATGAAAAGAGAAATAGAGATTCTATTCCCTCTATTTTATCTGATGCATTAGCAGTTAGTTTTGATAATCATATCGGACATGATTATCTGTTAGATTACGAAAAAAGATATGAAAATTATAACAAAAAAGAAAACAAACTTGAATTTGATCTTGAATATTTTAATAAAATTACGAGTGGTGGCCTCTCTCCTAAAACTCTTAACATCGCACTTGCTGGTACGAATGTCGGCAAATCTTTATTCATGTGCCACATGGCTGGCTCCTACTTGCTCCAGGGGAGGAATGTATTGTACATTACGCTTGAAATGGCAGAAGAGAAAATTGCTGAGCGAATTGATGCTAATCAAATGAACATTAAAATCCAAGATATTAAAGATTTACCAAAAACTACATTTGAGAATAAAATTAATTCTATTTCAAGAAAAACGCATGGGTCTTTAATTATCAAAGAATATCCAACTGCATCTGCACATGCTGGTCATTTTAAAGCGTTGTTAAATGAATTGTCTCTAAAGAAGTCATTTAAGCCAGATGTCATTTTTATTGATTATCTTAATATCTGTGCTTCCAGTAGATATAAAGGTAATATATCCGTAAATTCATATTCTTATGTTAAATCTATTGCTGAAGAATTGAGAGGTCTTGCAGTGGAGTTTAATGTTCCAATCATGAGCGCCACCCAGACTACTAGATCTGGATTTGCATCATCTGATCCAGAATTGACAGATACCTCCGAATCTTTTGGTTTGCCTGCGACTGCTGACTTTCTTTTCGCTTTGATTTCAACTGATGAATTGGAGCAATTGAATCAAATACTTGTTAAACAATTAAAGAATAGATATAGCGATAAGTCCTTGCATAAAAAATTTGTTGTTGGTATAGACAGAGCAAAAATGCGCCTATATGATGTTGACCAATCGGCTCAAAAAGACATACTTGACTCTGGACAAGAAGAAGAGTATAATGACGAAGAACACCAATCTGATTTAAAAAGTAAATTTAGGAGTTTTACATTTTGATGGAAAAAGTACAAAAAATTGATAGCGACAAGTACATTGATTTTGTTCGCCAAACTACAAGTCCTGCTAGTAGTAGTACAGAAAGTTTAATTTCTCGTATTGTTGAGCTTGAAGCTTCTTTCGGTGCTGATGTCCCTCGACTTTTGACTGCTGCTTTTGGTATGAGTGCAGAAGCAGGAGAGTTTACTGAAGTTGTGAAGAAAGTATTTCTTCAAGGTAAACCATACAGTCAAGAAACTGAGTTTCATCTAAAACGAGAACTTGGTGATATCTGTTGGTATCTTGCTCAAGCTTGTATGGCACTTAATACTAATTTTGATGAAATTCTTCAGATGAATTACGAAAAGCTAAGTGCTCGTTATCCAGAAGGAGCATTTGATGTATATCGTTCCGAAAATCGCGTGGAGGGAGATCTATGACTAAAGAAAAAAAAGTAACAATTAAAATGGATCCTCGCCAGGCGGCAGCAGTTCGTCAAATCCTTTTCGAATCTCAGGTGGGATATACTTATGATGAAGTGAGTGTTCCACCTCGTATTGATGATATTCGTTCTGCAATTCTACAACTAGACGAAGAGCTTGAAGTCCATACTCTTTGATTTGAACCTCCTTCGGGAGGTTTTTTTATAAATAGTAAAAAGTTCTAATGGCTACAAATGGAATTATATATCGCTGAGTATTTGGTAGAAAATGGATTTGCTAACGATATGGTATCTGCACTAAAGATACTTCATGTGGCCAGCGATGATTGGTACGATGAGTTGCTAGATGAGGCACTTAGTTCAGAAGAGAAGGCGCGACGGAGAGCAGCATCCCAACAGAGAAGGCAAATGCTTGGCATTTCAAATACCAATGTTGATCAATCAGCTGAAATTAGAGCTCGTATAAGAAATAGGGGCGCATCTTCTTCTGGAGGTGCTGTCCAATCCAGAACTATGAATTTATCAACACCAGGTCAGGGAAGAGAAACTACAGCACAAAGAACTGCTTCTAATACTGCAGATAGAATATTAGGCAGAGATAGATCAACTAGTGTTGGGAGAGAAGCAGAGCAAAGACGCCCAACTGCACAACCTACATTTGTTGGACCAGGTGGCAGACAAAGATTAGCTTCACAGGGAGCGCCATTGACATATGACATTCTCAGAAAGGGAGATCAAATAAAACCAGGTAAGCCTGTAATCCAGACCGCAGATGATCCCAATAGATCTGTTGCACCTGGAGCTAGATCTACTAGGAAAAGAGCTACAAGATATAGTGATGATAGCAACCCACCAAGAGGTTAAGAATAAATAAGTAAAGGATTTTATACAAGAATGAAAAGGTTTTCGCAATTTTTACTAGAATTCAGGGGATCGAGAGCATCAGAAAAGGCATATCGTCTTGGGCTGGTTTCAGACGGTCATGGAAACTGGGTAGATAGAAGCGGAAAAGTTGTCGCTCAAACTGTAGGTGGCGATCTTGAGATGATTCGTAAAAAAAGTCCTTCCCCAGAAAAGCCAGAGCCAGGGCCAACCGGCCCAAGAACACCACAAAGAGTTGTCGAGCCACCACCGGATCCAGCTGAAAGAAAAGGTATTAGTCCACCAAAAGAAGAGCCTGCTCCACCAGAAATTGAGCAGGACTTACCACTTACTATTGTCTTTGCTAAGTTTAACCCACCTTCAGTTAAGCATGAAAAATTGATTAAGAAAGCACAAGAGATCGCAGCTGGTGGAGAACTAAGAATATATCCATCTAGAATGCAGGATAATCAAAGAAATCCATTAGATCCTGCATCTAAAATTAAATATATGAGAAAGATGTTTCCGGAGATCAAAGATAATATTATCAATGATAAGGACATGAATACTATATTTGATGTTTTGACGGCAGCAAATGAGGATGGATATGATAAAGTAAACATTGTTGCTGGTTTGGATAGGGTCTCTGAATTTGAAAGACTTTCTGGTCAGCATAATGGTAAACTTTATAATTTCGATGAAATAAATGTTATACCTTCTGGTCCAATTGACCCAGACTCTGAAAGTTCTTCATCAAGCTTAAGAAAAGCTGCAATTGAGAATAATTATAATAAGTTCAAAATTGGTATTCCAAAAAGAATTAAAGATAAGGATGCCCAGGCACTGTTTTTTGCCGTTCAGAGGTCTATGTTGGATGGTGGACAACCAGAACAGAAAGAACCACAAGACATAGCAGAAATTTGGAGGTATGCGCCAGAATTTGATTTGACTACATTAAGAGAACAGTATTACCGGGAAAATATTTTTAAGATTGGCGAAAAAGTCCAAAATTTAAATACTGGATTGGTAGGTGAGGTCATTCGTCGTGGTCCCAATTATTTGATATGTGTTACGGAAGACAATATAATGTTTAAATCTTGGATTAAAGATTTAACTGAATGGACAGATGTTTCTGGTGTTCCTGCAAGTCAAAGAGAAGTTGGAACTGATGCATTTAGGGAGTATGCAATGAAAATGACAGGGACTAAAACAATTAAAAATTTTATTCAAAAATACAAGAGAAGTATAGAGAAATAATAAATAAATGTATAGGTTTTAAAAATTTATACAAATGTCTGATCGTATCGTAGAAAATGAAATGAAACAGATTTATCTAGAATCTGTTTCAGGTAATGTTATTTCAAATAGAGATGAGTATTTGGAGTATGTTGAAGAGAAGTATAAAAAATCTAAAAAAGAAGACGAAGACGAAGACGAAGATAAAGAAGAAAATGACGATGAGGAAGAGAATGAAGATGAGGAAGGTGAAGAAAAACCAAAAAGATGGTGGGATGATGATGGCGACGGAAAGGGTTGGGAAAAAGATGAAGTAAAAGGCAGCTTCAAAAAGAAAACTAAAAAAGTTAATGAATCACTTTCAAATTGGAGAAGTGATCTATATGAAGCAATAGGAAATATTGACGATGAAATTGAAGGGTCGAAGCAAAGGCAAGTCACAGAAAAATCTAATATTCGTAATAAAATAGATATCAATCCCAATGTTAATATTGGTGAGAGTGTAGAACTATCTGAAGAATATATTAGTGAAGTTGTTGATACTGCTGCTCAGTATTTTTATGATAGAGGATTGAATGAGGAAGGTCTCGCTATGGTAATCGAAGACCTCGGCCACGAAAAATTCCTTGAGTATGTATTCTATATCTCTGAAGATTTTATGTTAACTGAGGCAAGAACTTTACTTGGTAAAAAGTCAAATCCAGCCACAGGAAAAGACAGAGGTATATCATTGAAAGCTGCTCCAGGAAAAACGACTCGAACAGCGGCAGAAAAATATGGTACCACTAGAAGATTTTCATCATCTAGACCAACTGGGACAGTAAGAAAAAAAATTGTAACATCTGATGGAGATGGCTCAGTAAAAAAAGCAGTTAATACCAAACCAAAAGGTATAGATAGAGCTGTTAGTCAGGTTAAAAACTTTGCTACTTCACCTGACACTAAAGCTAAATTGACTAATATGATTGGAGCGGCTGTAAATAAAGCAAAATCTGATATTGGTAGAACGGGAATGGCTGCAGTTCATGCTACTGATGCTGCCAAGAAAGCAAGACAAAGAGGTGCATCTGGAGCTGGTGCTGCTGGTGCAGCTGCTGGTACATTTATTCGTGGTTTGATGCGTGGTTCTACTGCTACCGGAGTTAAAGAAGAAATCGAAGCATTTCTTCTAGAAAAATCAGAAAGTCAACAGCAACAAAAATTGTTTGGTCTTGCACTTTCAGTAAAAAGAGGTGAAACCCCAAGATCCGAAGTAAGTCAGGCAGTTCTTGATATTGTCGATAAAATGTCTGAAGCGGAAATTCGTAAATTTGCGAAAACTTCACATGAAGGACTTCCCAAAAAAGTAGAAGAAAATGACTGATATGTCTATCACATTTAATGAATTCATATTGGAAGCAAATATTGCTGGGTCTAGACCTAGACCAGTGGGTAAAGATATTTTAACTGCTGCAGAAAGGGCTAGAGTTAGCACTAGAAGAGATCGTTCTCCGATACAGAGAACTGGTGGCGGAGTTTCATATGTTTCTATTTCTCCAGAAACTGAAACTCCATCACAACCACAAAAAGCTACTTCCACTAAACCTAAAGGATATATCCAAAAGTGGCTTCCAGGATTTCCAGCACCAAAAGATTTAAAAGTGAAATCGCATAAAAAACCAAAATTGAACAAACCAGATAAAAGACCTAAATCACCTAAAGTTAGAACAACTCAACTTAAATTGAAATTAAAAGAATTTATAAATTTATATCAACAAAGCATTGTTAACTCCTAAATATTTCTGGATACTATCCAAAAAATTATCACTAAGGAGGACATCATGGGTGTATTAGTAGAGGTCGTAAAACCACTTATTTTTGCTGCTCTGAATTCTTGTCATACTAAGCGTCTTGTAGTTGAATTACTTGAGCGTTATGTGAAAACTACTGATAATGACATCGACGATCTTATTTCAAATACTGTTAAAGTTGCACTATTGAAAGGTTGCTGATATAAAAAATTTACAAAAAAAGTAGAGAGATCTCAATAATATGAGATCTCTTTTTTAATAAATATTCTTAGATAAAAAAATTAGTAAAGGTACACAAGAATGGCACTCTGGGGAAATAACGACAATATTTCATCTGATGGTAAAGTGTGGTTAGATTATACTACCGGAATTGTAACTGCAACTGGGTCCAATTTTGGTACAGTTGGTGCTGCTTCAACTGGAGATGTAATTAGATTTGGAGTCGTAGGTGGAACTTATTTTGGCGATGCAGTAATTGTTGGGATTGCTAGCACAACTCAATTGTCAATCGGCTCTACAGCTGGTTTGAGTGGTGTAGCTATTGCAGATACTGATTTCTCTGTTTCACAATTACCAAAATATGTAATTGGAGATAGTCAGTATAGTCAAACTCATGATAACTATGAGCCATATGTTGCTGGCGTTTCTACAGCAGGCATAGCCGCAGCTCAGGGCACAATATATTCCCCTGCACATGGTGGTTGGGTTGGAATTAAAACTTATGTTGATGGCTCTGGGAACTATAGAGTTAAAACTGAAGTTTTAGTCGCAATGTCTGGAATTCAGACTGGAAATACTCCATTATATGATGAAAATCCACTAGTCTGATAATAAATGTTATTTACTGAACTGAATGAGGACAATTTCCTCTTGTTTGCAATTAAACATTATGAAAATCCTCAGGCGGTGACAAAAGAAGATTTTGATAGAGATTTGAATCATTTTAAATATATTAAAAGATTGCTTAGAAGATATAAAAATACAGGTGTGTTAAAAACTCACCTGTTAATTAATCATTTTATAATTCTGTATAATATCTTTGGTGATGCGACAACTCCAATGTTATTTTTTAAAATAGATAAAGATCTTTGGTCTTCTATGAAGACTTTTATTATGTTTTTAAATAAATTGCCGGAATATCCAAAAGGACATGTACATAATATTCCAATAGATGAGACATGTATGTTAGAGTTGGAGAAAATTTCAGATGAATAAATTAGATAAAATTATTAGTTTAATTAGAGAAAATATGGTTGCAAATTCTCCAGGGCAAGGTGGGGCATTTGGTACTGACTCTCCTGCGACTGGACCAACAGCGGGAACTGATGTTGGTCTAGATTTGAGTATGTTTCGTAGAACTATAGGTGGTTTAGTGGACAAGAGAACAAAACAATATAATAAAAAATATGAAAAGTGGTTGAGATCCATGGGGTTACTATAAAATATAAATATTAATATAAGAATTATGTTTGTTGTGCGATGAATTCAATCACATCAAACTAGATATGTCAGACGAATCAATTAAAGTTGCTGTACTGGAACAAAAGCTTTTGGACTTTTCTAATGTAGTTCAGAAGTTAGATAGTGCAATAGAAAAATTAAGTGAAGTCAATTCCAATGTAATTAAAATGTTGGCAGTACATGAAGAGAAGATAGAGCAATGTAATAAATCTGATGATCTTATTATAAAGATGTTAGATGAGCTCAAACAAGAAAATTCAAAGGATGTAAGCATCATTACAAAAAGAATTGAAGAAATAGAAGATCAAGTTAAGGAAGTTAGTAAAATTAAGTGGATGACTGTTGGATGTGGTATTGTATTGACTGTTCTTACTGCAGCAGTATCTACGATGGCATCAGGTTGGTGGACGCCAAGCGAGATGCAACAACACCATAGGCTACAAAACCAAACCAGAGTTTAAGTTGACATCTAACTCAAAGCGTGCTATTATTATTTGCCTAGCCAAGATAGATCATGGATTTAATTGACGACAAATATATTAATCTCTTATCTTCTAGATTGCAAAAATTCTCAAAAAAAGGACCAAATCTTTATAATTGTAGATGTATAATTTGCGGCGACTCTAAGAGGAACAAATCAAAGGCAAGGGGATATTTTTATTCAGTAAAGAATAATACAAATTATAAATGTCACAATTGTGGTGTAAATATATCTTTAAATAATTTTTTAAAACAAATTGATCCAAATTTACATCAAGAGTACTGTCTAGATAAATATTCGTCTGGCTTTACAGGTAAAAATTTTACGGCAGAAACTCCAAAATTTGAATTTAAAAAACCCACATTTAAAACTAAAATAAATTTACCAAAAGCGTCTGAAAATGAAGAAAGTAAAAAATATTTAGAAAATAGAAAGTTAGATCCAACTAAGTTTTATTATGCCCAAAAATTTAAACAATGGACAAACGGTATAGTAAAAGTTTTTAATGAAAGCTCATTAAAATATGATGAACCAAGGATTATAATTCCTCTTTATTATAATAAAGATTTAATTGGATTTCAAGGTAGAGCACTTGGATCAAACAATATTAAATATATTACTGTAATGATCGATGATGATGCACCAAAAATTTATGGCCTCGATGAAATTGAGAAGAATAAACCTATCTACATCACGGAAGGTCCATTCGACTCGACCTTTATCCATAATGCGATTGCATTATGCGGTGCAGATGGTGATGTTAGTAAGTGGGGCATTGACGATGCTGTTTGGATATATGATAACGAACCTCGTAATTCAGAAATCTTATCAAGAATTTCCCGTGTTATCGAAATGGGAGAAAAAGTTGTCATCTGGCCATCTTCGATAAGTGAAAAAGACATTAATGATATGGTTATGTCTGGACTTGATGTCCAATCTGTGGTAGAATCAAGTACTTACTCTGGATTAGAAGCAAAATTAAAATTTAACGAATGGAAAAAGGTATGACCAACGGAATTAAGGTTCAAAAAAGAAATGGAAAAATTGAGAAGTTAGACCTAGATAAGATGCATTTGATGGTAGAAGAGGCTTGTAGGGGTCTCTCTGGCGTCTCTGCGTCCCAGGTTGAGATGCAATCTGGTATTCAGTTTTATGATGGAATTACTACAGATGAGATTCAAGAAATACTTATTCGATCTGCGTCTGATCTGATTTCTTTGGATTGTCCAAATTATCAATATGTTGCTGCTAGGTTACTTCTCTTTTCCGTTCGCAAGAAGATTTATGGTGGCGCAAATGAAATTCCACATTTAGAAGATCATATTAATAATTGTGTGGCTCAGCGATTGTATGATCATGATGTATATTCTTGTTACTCAAAAGAAGAAATTGATAAGATCAATTCAATGATTGATCATGATCGTGATTTCATTTTTACTTACGCTGGATTGAGGCAAGTAGTAGATAAGTATTTGGTACAAGATCGTAGTACTGGGGAATTATACGAGACTCCTCAATTTATGTACATGATGATTGCACTGACGATGTTTTCTAAATATCCAAAAGAAACACGCCTATCATATGTAAAAAAATATTATGACGCAATCAGCAAGCACAAAATCAACATCCCAACACCAATCATGGCAGGAGTG
>Ga0208161_1000014_pt1 | contig 87653 bp, 63 predicted proteins | sample CB_VirMetaG_3_FD_184538 | JGI IMG/M metagenome (GOLD analysis project Ga0208161, IMG submission 184538) | Freshwater to marine saline gradient viral communities from Chesapeake Bay - CB_1508_1S Viral MetaG (SPAdes) (version 4) | ecosystem: Environmental > Aquatic > Marine > Coastal | place: USA... | reverse complement strand
GTCGATACTCTAGTTGGCGAATCTGGAGGAATGATACTCACAGATGGTAGAGATCCCTCTGAATTTATAGTCCCAGACGAATCCCTTACTTTCGCTTTTCAAAGCGGAGTATACATTACTGGAAGCGACCTAAATGTAGAAAACGATCTGTATGTAGGAGGAACTTTGCGTGCAGATAACTTTGAAGCTGTCGACACTTTAGTCGGCGAATCTGGAGGAATGATTCTTACAGATGGTAGAGATCCTGCAGAATTCTCAGTCCCAGACGAAGCCCTTACTTTCGCTTTTCAAAGCGGAGTATACATTACTGGAAGCGACCTAAATGTAGAAAACGATCTGCATGTAGGAGGAAAACTTTATGTAGAAGATCTAGACACAGTCGATACTCTAGTTGGCGAATCTGGAGGAATGATACTCACAGATGGTAGAGATCCCTCTGAATTTATAGTCCCAGACGAATCCCTTACTTTCGCTTTTCAAAGCGGAGTATACATTACTGGAGGCAGTTTATCTGTAGAAAATGATCTGCATGTAGGAGGAACTTTGCGTGCAGATAACTTTGAAGCTGTCGACACTTTAGTCGGCGAATCTGGAGGAATGATTCTTACAGATGGTAGAGATCCCTCTGAATTTATAGTCCCAGACGAAGCTCTTACTTTCGCTTTTCAAAGCGGAGTATACATTACTGGAAGCGACCTAAATGTAGAAAACGATCTGTATGTAGGAGGAACTTTGCGTGCAGATAACTTTGAAGCTGTCGACACTTTAGTCGGTGAATCTGGAGGAATGATTCTTACAGATGGTAGAGATCCTGCAGAATTCTCAGTCCCAGACGAATCCCTTACTTTCGCTTTTCAAAGCGGAGTATACATTACTGGAGGCAGTTTATCTGTAGAAAATGATCTGCATGTAGGAGGAAAACTTTATGTAGACGATCTAGACACAGTCGATACTCTAGTTGGCGAATCTGGAGGAATGATTCTTACAGACGGTAGAAATCCTGCAGAATTCTCAGTCCCAGACGGATCCCTTACTTTCGCTTTTCAAAGCGGAGTATACATTACTGGAAGCAACCTGTCTGTAGAAAACGATATCACAGTAAGCGGTAATATTTATGCTACGGGAATTAGTGGCTTACGTTCTATAGTCTACGAATCTGGAAGCATAAACTTACATCAAGATAAGTTACATCTAGATTTCCCGAGCGGAGTATATGTAACTGGAGAAGGCTTGGTTTTAGAAAACGATATCACAGTAAGCGGTGATATTTATGCTACGGGAATTAGTGGCTTACGTTCTATAGTCTACGAATCTGGAAGCATAAACTTACATCAAGATAAGTTGCATCTAGATTTCCCGAGCGGAGTATATGTAACTGGAGAAGGCTTGGTTTTAGAAAACGATATCACAGTAAGCGGTGATATTTATGCTACGGGAATTAGTGGCTTACGTTCTATAGTCTACGAATCTGGAAGCATAAACTTACATCAAGATAAGTTGCATCTAGATTTCCCGAGCGGAGTATATGTAACTGGAGAAGGCTTGGTTTTAGAAAACGATATCACCGTAAGCGGTGATATTTATGCTACGGGAATTAAAGGTATAAATAACCAAATATTATTATCTGGAGAATCTTATTTAATAGATGGGGGAATGAATGCATCAGGGATGATGCATCCCTCTGGAATATCTTTTTCCGATGGAACAAAATTAAATTACTATTTAGATCAAGATATTCGAGCTGCCAATTTTTGTTTTAGAGATGGTGTCAATATTGACGGACCACTATATATAAGAGATGGATTAAATTTATATAATGATTACATCTCAACATATACAAATAATCTAACAATTACTAGCTCTTTATATAATGGTGCAGATCTTACTGTGGACGGAACGGGGTATTTTGAAGAAATAATAGTGAATGGGGTGACTTTATCACAACAGTCATTCAGTAACGCAAATGTTTTTGAATTATATGACATACAGAATGCAAATGATGGAGATATAGCAATTATAAAAAATGGATATTATGATGGATCGGATACATTTGCATACTATATAAACAATAATTGGCATAGAGTAAGAAATGATAGCATAATTGGACCATATACTCCTTCGCAAACCACAGGAGATAACCAGCAAAACTTATTAATGTTAAATTTCGATGCTGATAATTTTATTGGGCAATACAGTACACAAAGAGATGTATCTGAATGGCAAGATATTCATCAAGGATATATAATAAGTGGAGCTGGATTAAGCGAAGCAAAAATAGATATGTTTGGAGATAAAAATTATATCGAATTTGATGGAAGTAATGATTACTACGAGTCAACTTTTGATTCGTTTCTTTCGGGAAAAACAAATTGGGAGTTTGATCATGGTCTTACAATAGCAATTGCATATGAAATAGACGGAGATATAGACCAAAATAACCCAATGGAAATAGTAGGGTTTAGAGATTATGATGGATCTCCAAGCAAGGAATCTTTTTCCCTAAGGGCGGATAATTCTTTGAATTTCGGAAATCAAGTAAGTGCAGGAACAGTTCCAACTGGAATGGGGAAGTATGTTAGAGTTTCAACAAGATCAAACATATCTCATACAGATAATATAAATGGATCAGGAAATATAAATAATGTATTTGGTGATAATATTAATTATGTGTTGAACAGTGTAGATGGATTTTTTAATATAGGAAACTCTTCTGATGATATTAATAGTAACAGTTATTTTGAGGGGAAGATTAGGCAAATTCTTGTATTTAATGATATTCTTAGCGGAGAAAATTTAGAAAAAATCGAAGGATATTTAGCAAACAAATGTTTTGGTTTAGGAGAAAATAATCCTTTGGGGTCTAATCATAAGTATAAAAATTCTTTTCCGATGATAGGGAGTATTGAAACTTCTTTTTCTGAAACAATAGACGGAGGAGGACCTGACTCTAATTATTAAGTTTTAAAAGTGTAGAATAAAAAAGAAATACCAAGCAGGGCCATGTAAACATAGACAAAGGAACTAATAAAAAATTAACATTAAAAATAAAACATAAAAAAATAGAAGTTATCCAAGATAAATGAGTAGACAGGCAAATTGGGCATGCAAATAATTCCCCAAAAATTGGATAATTTAAAGAAAAATAATCTTCAAGTTCCTCGTGTAAATAAAATTTATTCTTAGAGTTAAAAATATTGTAAATATGAACTGAAATATTTGTGAATTTTAAAACAACAATAATATTAGAAACGAATAATAATCCGATTAAATAATAATAAAAAAACATAATCTTTAATTAGGTATTGGAATTATATTCGCCCTTAAAATAGTTTGATATTTCCTTACAATAGCATTTCTTTTGCAACTAGAGCATCCTTTTCCACCTTGACTTAGTTCTGAATCAAATCCGTCTCTTATTGACTGACAATCCTTAATAAACATACGCTTCGGATGTTCTTTACAAAAATTTTTATTTGCAAAAAATTGATTCATTATCTCTTCTTTTGTGTATTCCATTTTCATTTTTTAAAAATCTATTTTATAATTTTTATTTTCTTTCTTTTTAATCCTTGGGTCTTGAGGGTGTAAAGTGCCTTTTCTTGAATCAGCGTAATTTTTAAAATAATTTTGTTTGACTGGATCAATCCCACCATTATCATTAGCTCTCTTTTCAGATAATTCTGCACTTCTATCCATTAAATCTCCATAAGAGCCTTTTGTGTTAGCGGTTTTATTTACAAAATCATTTGAACTCCAATGATCTATTGTTCCTTGAGTATTTAATTGGGAGGAAAGAAAAACTCTTTTCCATTCTAGCCCATTTTGGTCAAAATAAACATGTTCTTCATTCATTCCTTGAATAACTTCAATAAATTCATTCGTTTCAGGATTCTTGTATAAATATACAGGCATTTTATTCCTTCATTATGTTTAATATACTATCTAATGTATTTTGATATGTAAATTTATCTTTTAATTTTTCTCCTTCAAGATTCGGTTTATCTTTGTAAAGTTCTGATTTTTCAAACAAAGATATTATTTCGTCTTTGGATATTGAGTAAAAAGTGCCTTGGTTATAGGAACTATTTTTTTGAAAGAAAACCCCGTCCTCAGAATCAACTTCAGAAGTTGGATTAACTAAAATAGAATTTTGTTCATTAGCCCAATCTTTATGGGCAGTATGATTCATGACTATACTCCATTTACCTAGACAAGTTGAATTAAATGATGGTAAATTCCAGCCCTCTCCCCCGCTGAGTCCAGATAAGTCGATGTCAATAGAATTTAATAATTCATTAATTTCAGAATTAGTCTTTAATCTTGGCAAAAAATTTATATTCGAATAATGTTTGTTTTCTAAGGTGTTTGCTATTAATGCATTCATTTCCTCTGTTTTAAAAAATGGATTAATTACGCAACATGTTAATTGATAATTATTATTATTACCATATTTTTCAGCCCAATATTTTATTATCTTATCAGTATTTTTTCTTTTTTCCCATTTGCCGATCAAGCCAAAATGAATTTTATCTTTTAAATAAGATTTGTTGGTTTTTGCAAAATCTTCATCAAAGCCGAGGGGGACATAACTAGAATTTTCAAAACAGTTCGAGGCGTGAGAGCTACTAAAGATTGTTTTTTCATGTAATCTACAGATGTTTTTTTCAGTATCTGTAGGATTATTTAGTTCGTAAAAAGTATATAGATAACTCTTCCTTCCGATAGAGTCTTGGCTGTCATTTATGTGCCAGATAGAAAGACAAGGAGTATCTTTGTCGATTGTTAAAAATCGATTATTAGTGGAGCCTTCAAGCCATTTTTTAAAATCTTCATCTAATTTATCAAAAGCATCGAATTCAAAATTATTTCCTTTGGGGAAAATACTTGTTGATATACCCTTTTTATATAACTCTCTTGCTATATTGTAAGATACATTTCCTAATGATAAAGAATTAAACGGAGCTTTTAAAATAATTTTTTCCATATATTATTATATATATAATTATTAATAAATCAAAAAAAATTACCAAGGAACATCATCAAAATTAGACAATTGAGAATTTTCATTCTCAGTAGATTTTTTTTCTGAATCAATATTTTTTTGAGTTAAGGCTTCATTAGCTTCTTGCTTATTGTTTAATATTTTTAAGAAATCACAAATACATAACAACTTACTCCTGTTATTTCCGCCCGAGTCTTTCCATGTAGAATATTTTAATTTGCCCTCTACAAAAACCAAGGAGCCTTTATTTATATACTTGGAAGCATTTTCTGCAATCCTATCCCAACATTCAATTTCTATCCAAGTAGTTTCTTTTCCTATGTTTATTCCTATAGAAAAGGTACATTTTTGCTTTCCAGATTCAAACTTTTTTATTTCTGGATTTGATCCAGAGTAGCCCATTCCTATAAATTTATTTATCATATTTTGTATATTTTTGTTTTTTTAAGTAATCGTTATGTATGTTGATGCAGCCTTGAACGCTTAATCCAAGTTGCTCAGCTATTTCTCGCCAGCATCTAAGTTTATTAGTTTTACTTGAAAAGTATCTTAAATTGAATATTTTTTTTATTCTGTGATCTGGATCATTCTCTACTTCATTTAAAAAATTTTGAATTGTTTCTCTTGATGATATGTGCCTGTATAAGCATATAGTGTCTTCTTGGTTTTGAAGTTCTGAGTCATCAATAGTTTTAATTTTTTTATTTTTATTGAAAAAGGTAAGGCAAAGCCATCTAGCTTTATTCCCTAAATAAGAAGAGAATTTTGCACCTTTTTCTTTTTTAAAATCCAAAGCACAGAAATAAATATTATATTTACACTCTTTTATTAATTCATTTTTTTCATTACAATCATTATTCTTAAAATAATGATGTATTATTTGATAATATACTTTTGAGTATTTTTCATATAAAACATCAAGAGATTCTGATGAAAGAATATTGTTTTTGATGTTATTTATTAACTGTTCGTCACTTACATTTTTATCAATTGTAGAGTTCATTTTAAAATTTAAAATTTTTTTCAAAAAAATAGTTTACGGATTGTTCTCCGTTGGGGTTTTTATCAAAGGGTTCCCAAGAAAAACTAAACGAAGAAAGTTTTTTTAAAATTGGATCGTTTTCATTCTCCTCTAAATTGGGGCATGAGTTTCCTTCTTTTGAAATATGTATAATTGATCCGCCGATTGACTTAATCCAATTAAGTTCATTTGGGTATCTTACATCTGTTATGAAAATAATATAATTTTTCGAATTATCTTCTTCAACTAATTTTGATATTTTCTTAATCCAGCAATCTGGATCAATCATTCTCCTTAAATGAGTTCCGTACGCAACCAAAGTTGGTCTTATCAAACTTTTTTCATAAGAATCTTCTGTAAAAACAGAAATCCCTGTGTTTTTATATATAAATTCTTCACATTCTTTTTTTAGAGCATCGGCAAATGCATACCTTTTAATTTTTAAATCATTTTTGATCAAATATTTTTTTGCAAAATTAAAGAATGAATCTTTTCCACTTCTAGCTAAGCCAGTTAATCCTATTATCATAATCCAGTGCTTCCGAAACCGCCAATACCCCTATCAGAATCTGACAAATCATCAACTATAAAAATTTTCGGATGAAGATGTTTAGTGAAAACGATTTGGGCAATCCTATCTCCCTTTTTATATATTTTAGAATCATCAACTCCAATTAATAAATTTTTAGCTTCATTGATTATGTAATAATTTTCTGGCTGAGGTATGTATTTGAACCTAACTTTTATTGTATCCCTATATCCAGAATCAATTACTCCGACTGAGTTACATAAAGATAGATTGTATTTACTAATACTTGACCTAGGGAAAAGTAAGGAAAAAAATTTATCCGATTTACCCCCTAAGCAGTTCGGGGCTATACTCACACCCGTATCATATTCTATATATGAAATACTTTTATATAAATATGGAGAAAATAAATCCCCTTTTATTTTGGGGTCAGACAAAGCCACTAAATCGTAACCAGCATCTCCTTCGTTTTTTGGATTATGAAGGTTTTCGCTATTGTTTTTATGTAAATTAAGATTCATTTTTAATTGATTTAAAAAATTCTGAGTATTTTGAAGCTAAGTCATGAAAACCTGCATCTGCTAGAGATGCAGGAGTATGAAAAAATGATATATTATCAATATCAATCATTTTCTTATAAGATTTTGATACATTAAAGACTGAAATTGTAGTGGATAGAGAAAGCTTTTCCTTGTATTTTTCATAAGCCCTTGAAAGAGCCTCGCTTACAGCGAAACTTTCATTTTCTGAATCCAAAACAATTTCCCAATTCGCGCTTGATACTAAAAATATATCCTTTTTTTCATCTGATTTTCTTATCATAGCCCATATCTTAACAAAAAAAAATAATAAAATCAAGTTTTTTTTTATTTATAGAAAAATAATAATTAGTACTAATAAAAATTATTATGTTTCCATAATATATATATAATATAATATAAGAAATAATTTTTTCAAAAAAAAATTGAATTTTCCTAATTAAGCTCAATCATATTGAGTGAAAGTTTTATTCATTTCTGATTTTGGGCTAAAGCATAATTCTGGCGGAGCTCAAGTTAGTAATGATGAAATAATTAAAGAGGGGGAAAAGATGGGGCACGATATTATTTTGCATAATTTCGACAGCTCGCCAGTTGATTTTTTACAGTCTTTTGATGTAGTGGTAAGTTCTAACCTCGAGGCAATTAATCAATTATCTCCAGAAAAAATAGATTATATAAGTAATCATGATTTTCATGTAAGGCTCGAGCATGACTCATGCAGTTATCTTACTGAATCAGTAAGAGAAGAGCTTTTTCGTTCATCCAAAATAAACTTCTTTCTTTCTGAATTCCATCTGTCTTTTTTTACTGAATTTTATGGAAATATATTTGAAAATGTAGAATTTTTACCAGACCCTATAGATTCATTTATTTTTAATATTGACAAAAACAAAGATAAAATATACGATATAATATATTGCGGTTTCCTTCATCCATTAAAAGGCTTTAATAATTTAATTGAATATGCCAAGAATAACAGTGATAGAAAATTTGACATTTTTGGTTGGTCTGAAAACGGAATAGAACAAAATTTTAAAAACATTGATAATATAAGATTTCACGGAAAGGTAGACCAAAAAGAAATAGCAGAAATATACCAAAGTTCCATTGGGGTTTTCCACCACCCCTTGGTTAACGAACCTTTTTGTAGGATGATAGGTGAATCAATCATGTGCGGAATAAATGATTTTCATGGAGATATGTCAAGAATAGGATCTTACCTAGAATACAAAAAAAATGGATTAAAGAATTTCTCAAAAGAATGTTCTTTAGCTAAATCCAATTTTTGGAAAAAGATAGAAAATAAATTATGATATCAATAATCAGTTCAGTATATAATTCTGAAAAATATCTAGATCTTTATTTAGATATGATCAACTCTCAGTTTTCCGAATGCTTTGAGATTGTTTTTGTTGACGCCAACTCGCAAGATAAATCATTAGAAATAATAAGTAATTTTAAATTTAAAGAAAACATTAAAACAAAAATAATATCCCAAAATAAAAATCTTACAATATACGAAGCATGGAATTTAGCAATTAAAAACTCAACTGGAAAATATGTCTTAAACTGGAACACTGATGATTCTTTGTTCCCTTCCGCTATTAAAACTTACGAAGACTATGCTCGCAAATATTCAGATATAGATTTATTCTACGGCCCCTGTTTTACATCAAAAAATCAAGGCTTTGAATCACCATCAAATATATTAATTTGGCCAAACTACAGTCACGAAGTATTACTCACTAGGTGTATATGCGGCCCTTTCCCTCTGGTAAAAAAATCTGCAATTGAAAAAGTTGGATATTTTAGCGAAAAATATGTATCAAGCGGAGATTATGATATGTGGTTAAAATTATCAAAAAGTAATTTTAAGTTTAAAAAAATACCTGAAATAGTGGGTTGTTTTCTTGACAGACCTGATTCTATTTCCAAAGAAAAAATACATTTAGCCCAGAAAGAAGACAGGGAAATACAAAACAAATACTCCCACTGAATATTAAGCAATAAAAACTTAAATATAACTTTTAAAAAACATGACGAATAATAATAAAAATTTTTTTCATGAAATCATTGAACATCAAGCCAGCTTTAAGGATAAATATAAAAAATGTGATAAAAAATTAAATGAATCAATAGTAATACAAGTAAAAGATAATAGCATTTTCAACATAATAGAAGGTCTTGGGTGGATTCATCCAGTTAGGAAAAAACAATATATAGCTCTAGTGAGCAATGTTTTACTAAAACATGAAGTGAAAGATGGAAATATTAATATAAATTTAAATGATTCACCCAAACAAGGATGCTTCAATTTTTGCAGAAAAATCAATGAAAAACACTTTCTCTTTCCCGATTTTAGATTTGCATTAAGTGATATAAATTTAGATGAATATTGGTATATTGATAAATTTAAAAATTATGATGAAGAAACGAATTATATGAAGGGCTTGCATGATCAATATCCTTTTAATAAAAAAATAAATAAATTTTATACAAATTGTATAGCTCATCTTTCTAAAATAAATTATTTTATATATGGTTTGGAAAATGAAGATATTATAGATGGGCATATTTACGGAGGATCGGTTCACGAATACAAAGATCTGAAAAAAGGTTTAATTGAAAAATTAAAATCTAAAAATCTAGCTGGGGAGAATTTTCATTTCTTCAATGAGCATTTTAAATATAAATATATCATTTATAATGATGGCAATACATTAAGCGACAGAATGAAATTACTGTTGAATGTAAATTCTGTAATTATAAAAAAAAATAGCCCATATGAAGAATTTTATAGTTATTTATTAAAAGATGGAATTAATTATATAAAATACAATAAAGAGGATGAATTAAGAATCATTCATGATAAATTAGAAATTAATGAAGAATTTTCTTTGCAAATAATAGAAAATAATAAAGATTTTGTAAAAAATGTATTAACTTATAATAATATACTTGAATACACGGCCACTTTAATAAACATATTATTATAACCATATTAATTGATTATGTCAGAGCCTAATAGTTTTTGTTTTATATCTACATATAATTCCAGTAATGAATTGATTGGAATGTTATTGAGTTTATCCATACATCATAATAATTCAAAAGTATATGGACTGATAGACTCCGAAACACACGATTTAATAAATAATTTTATTCCCCGAATTCAATTGCAGTTATTTTTAAAAACCACACTGGATAAATATAGTGGTAAAAATAGAGCTACAATGGTCCAAGAAAAAATATGGGATGAATTTCAGATGCAAAAAGCTAATGTAATAAAATACGCCTTAGAAAATGAAGACGACACAATGTTTTTAGATAGCGATATATTATTCCTAAATCCCATCACATCAGTAGACAAAACAAAGGACCTTGGACTATCTCCACATTATATTAAAAAAATAAATACAGATGAAGTTGGTTATTACAATGGCGGATGTTTGTGGACAAAAAATAAAAACATTGCAAATGACTGGATAGAATTCACAAAAACCTCAAGATATCATGACCAGGCATCCATCGAAGACTTGGCAAAAAAATATAGATATTCAGAATTTGGTGAAGAAATAAACTTTATGCCTTGGAGAATAATATTATCTGAAAACCCACGTAAGACAGCGAGCTCGATAGGTATCAATAAAAAAGAAATTACGATAAACAATAAACCTTTAATATTTCTACACACACACTTTGAAGACCCTAGATTCCTTCGAATAAACGAAATTTTCCTTAGTTTACTTATTAAGTTAAAGCGCTATAAAGAGTTGTTAATAATCGATAGAATTGTTAACAAAAAATGGAATATAAAAATTCCAAGTCAACCACAGCAAGGTATATGGAATCATACCAATGATAGTTTTAGGGAATTGGCCCTTCTATACAAAGACAATAACGAATCCATTGATATTGAACTGTCTAGTAGCGGTCACTGCTGGATAGGGGATCATATATTACTATACGATAGGCCAACAAAAGAATGGTTTGATGATGAATTATTGAGTTCAAGTTTAATATTATTAGGAAATGGAGACGTCAACAAAGAAGGGGAAATGCTAAAAAGAAATAACCTAAATGTGATTCCATGGATTTTTTGGCCCAGAAGGCCCAAAGTGTTAGAAAGAATATTGAGAGAAAAAGAAATCTTATCTTACGAAGAGAGGGAAATAGAAAGTATATTTATAGGAAATTACGAAAACAACGTGCAATCAATATACAGAAACACTGGAACTGACTGGAGCTCGGTGCTTACGGAATACCATTGTACGGCAGGTCATGAACATAAATTTACCCAGGAAGAGTATCTCATGAAATTGCGTAATTCAAAATATGGCCTATGTCTACGTGGCTATGGAAGTAAGTGTCACAGGGAAGTAGAATTAATGGCATTCGGAACAGTTCCTATTATAACAAAAGAAGTTAATGTTAATTCTTATATTGAACCCTTGATTGAAAATAAACATTATATCAGCATAAACTCCAAAGATGAATTATTAGAAAAAATAAAATCTATAAACAAAAACGAGTGGAATATTATGTCTAAAAACTGTTACGATTGGTATCAAAGAAATGTTCACAGTGCCTCAAGCTTCAGTTGTACACTCGAAAAAATATTATATAATACATAAAAATAACACTCAATTCAAATGGAATTAATTGTAGATACTTATGCGCCAGAATTTGGGTATGAACTTATTTTGATTGTCCCTCTTGTATATAAGCACTACTTAAACAATGATAAAGTTACAGTAATAACAAATCAAGGCATGCGATGCTTTTATTACTTTTTGCCAGAAGATTGTGTTATAGAAAAGTACACAAAAAGGACAGAGAAAACGAATAATTTCTACGGAGATATACATGTTCCAGCTCTTAAAAATGAAATTTTCCCAGACTATAAATCGCACTTTAAAAATAAAAAATTAAAAAATTCTTTTGAAAAAGATGTATTAATAGTCAACAACAAGTACAATACTGAATGGGGTTCAGAGCCAGTCAATTTTCTTGACTTGAATACTCTTTCTGAGATTTTTAAAATATTAAGCCCCCATTTTTCTTTAATCTATAATAGACCCAGGGGAGATAAAATCCCCAAAGACAATAGTATTTTGTTCGATTTAGGAGATTACGATTTGATTTCTAAAAATTTTCCTAATGTAATTGATATAAATGAATTACAAGAAAATTATTCATTTAACGAACTGCAATTAATCTTAGGATCTAAATCCATAGGTAAAATATCGGTTCAAGGTGGTGGTAGTATACTATCAAGTTTTACTGGTGGATTTAATTACATATATGCAATCAAAGGAGGGGAAGTACAACATAACACTTTTAATCTTTGGTATAGTAAATTTTCAAATTCTAAGATAAGAACTTATTCTAAATATGAAACATTACTTCATGATATCAAAAAAATTAAATGAAAATTAATATAATAGGCTGCGGACTATCAGGCATAACATCAGCAAATATTTTAAAAAGCCAAGGGCATAATGTTGAAATATTTGATATTCGCAATCATATTGGCGGAAATTGTTATGATGAAGACATGGAAGGCATTAAAGTTCACAAATATGGGCTACATTGTTTTCATACAAACGATGAGCAAGTATGGAATTTTTTAAATAGATATACAAAATTTAACAATCATAGTTTGAGAGTTAGGGCTAATACAAAGTATGGAATGATTAACATTCCATACAGCAAGTTAACAGAACAGCAAATAGGAAAAAAACTCACAGATAAAGAAATTTATGATTCTATATTTATTAATTATTCTGAGAGACATTGGGGCATCGCTTGGGATAAATTGCCCAAATCTATTTCCTCAAGAGTACCAACCCGCAGGGAATCATTTGATGACAGGTATTCACTCGATAAGTATCAAGGTATACCTCATAAAGGTTATACAGACATGATGAATAATATGTTAAATGGTATTAAGGTTAATTTGGGAGTATCAAGGAATGAGTACAAAAAATTAAAATGTGATAAAATGATATATACTGGCAAACCAGATGAATTCTTTGATTTGAAATTTGGAAAATTACCCTATAGATCTCTTAAATTTAAACATTTTAAAACTAAAAGAACTGATTTATTTTCTTTTGATTCTGGAGCTCAAATCAATGAATGCGAAGATAAAACTATAAAATACAATAGGACAGTTGATAACAGTGTTTTTTTAAACCAGCAAGAAGATCATACAATTTTAACGCGGGATTACCCAGAAGAACACGATGAAACAAACGAACCAATATACCCCAAAAATTTTGGAGAGGGTCAAGAAATTTATAAAAAATATAAAAAATCTATCCGATCAGAAAATAATGTAATTTTCTTAGGTCGTCTAGCTACATATCAATACATGGATATGTGGGTCACTATAAAACAAGCTATTAATAAATTAACATGAATCAAATCAACCAAGATATATACAAAAATTTTAAGCCATTGCCTGAAAAACTTTCTGGCTGGGGCTCAAACGATCCATTTTTTAAGAAAATTTTATTAGAAATAAATCCCAACTTAATTGTTGAGGTCGGAACTTGGTTAGGCGCATCAGCAATCAACATGGCAAATATTTGCAAAAACAATAATTTAAATTGTAATAAGATTTATTGTATTGATACGTGGCTGGGAGCTGAAGAGTTTTGGACATATCATTCTCACACGCCCGAGCGTGACCTTAATTGTTTACATGGCTTCCCTCAAGTATATTATCAGTTTTTAAGCAATGTGGTACATAATAATGCACAAGATTTAATACAACCAATACCTAATACAAGTGTAATCGGTTTTGAAATTTTAAAGTATAAGAAAATCAATCCTGATCTAATATATATTGACGGCTCTCACTTAGAGGAGGACGCCTATCAAGATATTAAAAATTATTATTCTATCTTAAACAAAGGCGGAGTTATTTTTGGTGATGATCGAACAATATTTGGTTTACCAAACGCACTTAAAAGAATATCTCAGGATTTTAATTTTGAAATATTAACATCAGGCAAACGCATCTGGTACATTTACAAAACATGAAATTACCTTTTATTTAGCTACTAAATATATTCTGTATCTATTTACTGGATGCATTGATCTACCCCAAGATGTATTAGATGCATCATTACTTAATGCCATTCCAGTATTCGCTTCTAGTTGCCTACAAAATAAAGGTGGACATTCATGCAGCATAACTTGTATTTTTTCTCCCCTTAGTACAAATCCGTTGCTTTCATATATAGTCAAAGCATGTTTTTTACTACCGCCTTCTACCTCTGCCCATCCAGTACTATCTCCTCCGTGTCCATATAGAGCCAACACCCATGGATGCATTGCAGTTTTTTCAAATTTTGCTTTGTATATATCTTGCCATATGCCATAGACTGTACTTCTTACATTTCTATTTAAAACCACAGATTCTGCTGTATAATAAGTTCCTGTAATGCTTGAAATACTTTGCAATGCAAATCGTGCATGAGCACCAGTTACTTCATATACACCAGATCCCCATACATATAAATATGGTGTTTTCGGGTCATTAGTTTCAAAATATTGACCTTCTGCAGTGCCCCAAATTTCTATATTAGTATCAGTTTTAAATGAACAAAAAGAACACCAAGGCCCATCTAATATTTTGCCTATGGATGGAACTCCAGTAGCTCCATAAACTTTACTGAATGCAGTTGTGTATTTTGAAGTCCAATCTGTTCGATCTGGAAAATCGTAATCAAATGGAAACACTCCCTCGGGGTCTTCTATATCAGCCAATATATTTCTGTAATTTGGCCAAATTGATCCAGAAGCCTTGTCTATTCCGTCCATATAAAACCTGGGTGTGTAAACATTCACTGGACTTCCATCCAGTGCCTGTTCGTTATAGTTTCCATCTCCAGTAGAAGTAGTCCATGCTAGATTTGTGTATCCAGCTTTATTTAGAGTAGCATCCACACTAGTCTCTGTCCATGTAGAACTAGATCTTGGAGAAAATACACGCTCCCAATATTCAACCCATTTTTCTCCATTCCATGTTACATTTTTCTTCCCTGGAATCTTGCAAGAAGCAAATCCATATCTAGGCATACTTCCCCTTAGGTACGCTCTATCCCAAAAAGCTATATGATGAAAATCATTATCTAGATATAAAGCTTCCCCTAACTCGTTGGCAAAATAAGGGTGCCTTACTGGCTTTCCAGTCTGTCCGAATTTTGAAGCCTCAAATGTTCTGTAGTTGTTGCTCAAACTGTAAAAATTTAAATTCTGCACATCTCCGCTAGCACTGGGCCAATTGCTATAATTTGATATTTCAACGTTTGGAAATAAATCTCTATGTAGATTGTTTCCAAATTTTGGAGACCTGTATTGTATGCTAAGCCAAGTGCTATTGGTATTCGTGAAATTATCTTTATCAAAATTTGTTAATTTATATTGTCCCCAAGTGTAACCAGATCCCCTCGCCCCTCTTGGTATCAACAGAGTGAAACTTGAATTAGTAATCTTCCCCCCTCTTGCTGTTGATAAAGTTATTGTATTACTTGAACTAGAAACACTAGCTATCGAATATTCTGTAGTTTCTGATCCAAATTTTATTTTAAAGTCTGTCGCTATATATCTAGAAATTATATTAGATTTGCTTTTGTATAAATTCGAAAATGTTATTGTCTTATTTCCAGTTCCACTGCTCGTTGCTGTTATATGTGTAGTTCCTTTCCCATTCCATATTTCACTGCTCGATATTTCTTGATACTCTCCCTTGATATCATTTTTTGCTTCTAATACGGTATTACCTTTCTTTATTGTAATATTTTTTATCCAAACATTTCCAGTTTCTATTTGTTTTCTTACACTATAATCTGGATGTATTACTGCATCTTTGACATCAATCTCTGCAAATCCTGGAGAATTACTATGGCCAGGTGCATATTCATATCTTATTGGGCCAGGACCAGGGCCTTTGTTGATTCCTAGTCCATTACAAAAAGCGAAATCCCAAAGAAAAGGAGCTGAGTCATTCAGCTCATACCAAAATTGATGTCCTCCAAATGTTCTCCAATAAAACCAAAACATTTCGGCCTCCATCGCTGGTGTTATATTCGATATGCTTTTTGGGCTATGCTGAGTTCCAGGAGCCTTCCTGGTCCATGTCCATATTGTCAAAAGATCTCTAAAATCATATGCATCTGCATTGTTCCAAATGTTTTCTGCTTTGGACCAAGGGTCCACAAAATCATTTCCATAATCATAAGATCCGTATAACCTTTGCCTTACATCATCAGAGTTTAATCCATTTAAAGGTATTTTTGTGGAAAATCCATCTGCCAAAGCTTGTGCTCTACTTGTAGTACCAAATTTTCCAACTGGATCTTCAGCGACAAGTCTTATATGTTCTTTGAGTGTATTTCTTTTAAAATAACATTGAGCGCCATAATCAGGATTATTTTTATCATTTTCTGTATATCCATGCCTCTGTGCATTGCACGCAAATGTTTGCAAGTCAACCTTTTCTCCTTCTGGTGTGGTTCCGCAGCCTATTCCAGTTGTTTTATTGCATGTAGCCTTATCTGCTATTCCAACCAGATATCTCAATGCATAGGTTGCCCCCACATTAAATTCAAAAAGTTTTGTAGAATAAAAACTGGTCCTTCCATCGGGAAAATATTCTCCTGCCACACTCATGCTTCTACAGGGTGGGTATAGCCCCGTTGAATCATTAAATTGATTATATGGCCATAATGCTATCCTCGCTTCGTCATAATGAAACCTCTCCCTTTCCAAAACTATATAAAATCCTCTATAATAATTTCCATCTGCAGTAATTTCAAGAGGTTGTTCTTTATGCACTCCAACAAAAGGATTTTCAACATTTTTTATATATGGCATATTTGTAAAGTTGTGGCAACTTTCTCTATTTTGACACTCAAACAGTATTTCATTGTTTGTAATTCCAGAGTATTTTGATCTATAAGCATTTTGAACCATTGTCGAAACACTTCCAATATTCATCCCGTCTACTGTTTCCCGAGCTCCATAAGTTCCATCCCTGTAGGTTCCCTTAACTCCAGGCCATCCATAAACCACAGATGTAGTTCTCATGGGGGCAACAGGTTCACCGTCTGTAAATTTTGGATGTTCTATATCAAATATAAAAAATGGATATTGCATATCCATTCCTTGCACCCAGTATCTAGGAGCTATCGCCCATCTTCTATCTCCCAGAAAAGTAAAATCAGAATGACTGTCTTCAGTTTTTGTTTTCCCAAATCTAGCAAAGACATAAGGAGATACTTGATATTCCCCAGACTTTTTATAATCTGTATTTCCATAAATCTTGCAATATATGTCATCGAAAGGCATTTACTGCTCCTTTTTTTTGTTATCTTCTCTTTCTACCTCTCTTCTAAGCAATTCTTCTTTTAATCTGTCTATATTCTCTTGTATTAATTCTTTTTCTGAAATTAAATCATAAAGTATAGCTTTTATATTAAGGTCGTCTAATTCTTTAATATTCATAATAATATATTATTAAGCATAGCTATTATCTCTAATTAATTCTATTCTAAATTTAATTATATTTGCTCCATTAGTCTGAATAACTTTTAAAACAATATATCCAAAATTCTTTCTATTACTTTCGCTATTTACTACAATTTTATTATTTGATGTCACCAATTCTGATGTTCCGTCAGAGCTACCAAGAAAAGTTCCATCTCCTATTTTTTGGGCTGGGCTTACACTATGATGACTTCTATTTATTTGAACCGTGCATGTATTGTTAGATCCATCGCATTCCAGGTAAACTTCTTTTACGGTATACCCAATTTTAGATTTTGCCAGTACTGTATAATTTGTACCAACTATAGGGCCATGTATTTCCCCGCATATATGCGTTATTACTTTACTTGCTATATTTTTTGCGCTACTCGTATCGGTCGTAAAATTGGATATATAACTGCCTCCTCCTCCACCTTGCAAGTAAAATCCAACTCCTTTTTCAAAATTTGCTTTTGTTTTATCTGTACCCTCCACTGTATAAAAACTTGCATTTTCACTACTACTAGAAGCCAATCCAGTTACAGTTAAATATTTATTGCTACCTCTCCATCCAAACAATTTTCCTTGTTCATTTGTTATGGAGAACTCTCCATTTCTTCCAATAAATAATCCAGTTCTGTAATTACCAGCCGCCAACGGTTTCTTAGAATCAACTTTTTGTAAATCATTGCTTGTTCGAACAGGAGATGCCGAGTCTTCGTTAAATGTTGACACAAACGTTTCTCCTATATACAAGGAACCTATTAATCCAGCACTCCCACTAATGGTTCCTTTTATGCGAGCATCATTTGCCCATAACTCTCCCTTTTTGCTAACATAAAAAGGATCGTTTTTACTGGGAGCAGTGCCTGCGCCATTGTGACTTCCGACGCTTATTTCACCATCTGAAAATGCTTTAAAATAAGGACTGGTTACCGTTCCCTTCCCAATAATTAAGGATACTCCACTGAGAGCTCCTCCAGTAACTGCTATATTATGAAATATCCCTCTTCCTTTATTGTCTATTTTAAAACCAGCTGCTCCATTAAAATCATCCGTGTAAGCCAATGATCTTATATCATTTTGTGTAATTAAAATTCCATCATTTAGGTCTTTTGTTACACTTGTAACATTTCCATATTGATCTCTTGTAACCTTCGATCCCAGTAGTATTCCATCTCCAACGTCAATAGATCCAGAAACACTAAGGTCTCCTTTTAGTACGGCATTATTTGCTGATATATTTCCTTCTCTTGATACGTAGAAATTATTCTTATGTAAAACATTGGAATCTCCTACGGCAATTTCTCCAAATTGATTAGCTCTAAATGCATATGTATCATCACATTGTTGCCCAATAGATAAACCTACAGTCCCGCTGATTACTCCAGACCTTATATCAATACTTTTAAATATGGCATGCCCATCGCCAACAATTTTCCAGCCAGATGGATTAACTCCGTCACATGCATTTCCTTCTTCAAATCCATAACTTTGAATAATACTAGTGTATGTATTATAAGTGTCCCCTAAAACGATTGTTTTATTTACTTCTAAAGAATCTGCTTTGGCCGTTCCTAGTATTCTAGCATCTGCAGCAAACAATACTCCATCATTAGTAACTTTGAATTTAGCTTGATGTACTCTCCACCAATCTCTTACTTTTGGGTATCCTATTAAGGAATCGGTAGGAGCATCGCTTTGCGTGTAAATATCTTTTGATCCAGTTGCTACAACGCCACTTAGTCCATATGTGTTTCCTTGTATATCAAAAAAGTTAAAACCGACATATGCCGAAAATGGCACCCCAAGTTTTACAGTCCATTTTTTTGCATCATTACCTGCTGTTTCTATTTTTTCTATAGCTCTTACTTCCCACCCTCTAAATCTTCCTCTAATCCAGTTTGTTTCAAGAAACCCTCCTCCGTTCGCTAGAGATTGAAGTTCTATAGATTCTTGTGTGCTTATATCATTTTTATCTAATTGGACGTATACAGCATCTGGATCAGGGCTTGATATATAACTAGGAATTTCTCCTAAAATTCCACTTACACCAGCTTTATTAGAGAAGAATCCCTGAATATTTTTGCTTTGATTTCCTATTGTTAAATTGCCTTGATCATCGACACTTAAGGCATTTTGTTCGCTGGCCCCTATTTGTATCGTTCCAGCTGTTAAGTTGCCCCTTATTTCTAATGTATTTGGATTTATATCAATCGCATGAAATCCATCAGGATCTTCATTAAATGTGGGAACTTTAAAATTTCCGTTTGATAATTTTTCACCAGTCCAGAATAATCCAAACCCTCCTGGATTTGGATCTCCTATTCTAAACATTTTATGATCAATGTATACACCCGCACCTTTCATGTAATCATATTTGTGATCATTTGAGCCCATCGCGTACACATTATCGCTCAACAATCTACCGCTGGGGTGACTTAATATTAAATCAGTTGTAGTTAATTTATCTGTTAATATCCTTCCTGCATAAATATTTGTTATATAATCAGCACTTACTGCCCCGCCAGTTATGTAACCATGATAGTGTGGTGTTGTTCCATATCTTTTATTTACAAAATCATCTTTTTTTGTTTTTGCTTTATTTACCCAGTAATATTCATGAGGGTCCCTCGATTTCCCTGACACAAAATGTTCGCCAGTATTATTTGATCTATCAACTGTTTTTAATAAATAGTGATAATATATAGATTGTTTTGGGCTGTTTGTATTAGGGAACGCAATTCCTGTCTCTATATCATTATCCACAAATGAAGTTGAAGCATTTAATTTATATGAATAATCATCGGGATTGTCTTCAAAATAACCACTTATATGCTCAGCGGACCAGCAATTATTTACCTTATGAGAATTTGTCGCAACCCTTCCTGTTGGTATTCCTGTTTTATAAACTAATACGGATGCTATATCTGAAGATATTCCCGCACTCCAATCCCACTCAAGTATTGCTTGTTTTGGTCCAGATATTATATAGAAATTCTCAGGGTTTTTTGGAGGTATGTCATCTTTGGGGGTTAAGATTGGATTGTCCCATGCCTCTGTATATAAACTACTCTTCCCATCAAACTCTCTTATTCTTGCCCTTAAGTAATATTCTGTATTTGCGTTTAAATTCAAAAATGTACCGCTTCCACTATTTAAATTTAAATCGGAAATATGCTCTACTTCTATGGTTTGGGTGGAAACAAGAGGATTGTATGTATCATTTGTAGATAGCTGTATATCATAAAGTGCATGTTGAAAATTTACAGGCTCATCTAATATTTTGTATGATATAAAAGGTTTTGCAGAACCATCTCCATCTTCATCAAGCATTATTCCGCTATTTATATAAATTTCTTTTCTGTCTAGCTGTCTTGTTATTCCAACATTCAACCCTCTTGAATCGCTAAATTCTCCAGTATTCAATGATGTATCTACAGCCTGCAAGTAAAAATAAAATTGCTTGTTTTTGTTTGCAGCAAAATCTCTTAGAGGAATAACTTGTGATGTTTGCAAAGCTCTCTGGTGTATAAATGTTCCATCTGATTCAAGCGTAGATTCTTTGCTTCCAGTATATAAATTTATAGCTAATAAATCATGATCTGGAGGATTTTCCCAAGATAGAAATATATTATTTCCATTTTTTGTTGCTGATATCCATGTTGGTTTGCCTGGAGGCACTTGATCAGGGACGGCTTTTATAAAACCATCTTTTGTTTCGGTTAAAACAATATCATCTGCCCATCTTGACTCAAATGCATCAAATACCATTTTAGATCTAATCTCATAAAATCGATTGCCTCTTGCTTCAAAAGAAAAATGGCCAGATCCTTTTCCGTGTATTTCTGATACAGTCTTCCTGTCTGCCTCATTTATGTAATTTGCTTTATCCAATCCCTGAAAAGACTGTATTGCCAAATCTTGAGTGTCTTGATATTGAGTTAAATAATACCTAAAAGACTCATCGGACTGCCCTTCTCCAGAATAAAACACATGTATTAAAGATCTACCGTCATCGGTTAGTTGACCGCTTGTGTGTAATTCAGGCCCACTAAGATCAACGTATGCATAGGTAAAATCTTCATACATCCCAGTATTATTAGATGTATCTACCGCCAATCCATGAAATTTAAATCTTTCATTAAAAGGGTCTCCTGCATTTTTAAATTTGTCTACCCTAAAAACTGGAGAATCATCTGGTAATACAGAAGCAAATGGAGGGTTTTTTGGCCTCACTTCTAATTTTTTTATATCATCTTCATCTTCTTTTTCTATGCCAAAATTTTCGCCACCTAACCCTGTAAATAACAATACATTTTTTACATCATTTTCGATTGGCTCATCCCATGAAAATCTAAAATTTGAGAATTGTTTGTCTACTCTAAAGTTTCTTAGTTTACCAGGTGCGAACTCATCTTTTCCTATCGTTGTTCTATCCGAACCTTCTGGAGAAAGCCTACCATCAGTTGTTACAGCTGAAATTCTACCTAAATAAGTTGAGTTTGGTAAGACATTTCTTACTTCATAGTGTCCAGAATTTTCAGCAGAATAAACATTTTTGTCTGCAATCTTGACTCCATTTCTAAATATATCATATTCTGTTGAAACACCAAAGCCATTGGTCTCATCTAAAATAGATAAAGAATATTTGCTAAATGCATCTTGCTCGTGAAATGAACCAGAATAAAAAACATGTAAAATAGGATAGTATCCGTAAGTGTCAGTTCCAACACCTTCTTCTCTTATTTCTCCAGATAAAAATATATCAGGAGCCTCTGCAAATTGAAATAATGTTAAAATATTGCTGTTTGCTGGAACACTTAAATTATTTGACATATCAAAAGCTCTTATGTGAAATGCTCCAGTATCATTAAAGCTTAAGGTATTTCCATCGTTGTCTTTTATTGTGCCATCACTGGTATTTGCTTCGTATGTAAAATAAGAAGCATTTTTGCCCATTATTTCAGCAAACTCTGAGCCAGGATTAGGGACTCCATCTTCATCCAAATCATCAAACTCATAGTCTGGGTTTTCTCCATTTATATGTCCAGTGTAAATCCTAAATCCAGCTAAATCAGGATCTTTTTGTCCTTGATGCTGCCAGGAATAATTAAGCATATTAGGAAATAAGTTGTTAATTCTTATTTTGAAATTTGAAACTGGCCCTGGGGGTATATCATCTCTAGATCCCTTGAAGAACATTATTTTCTCTGGAGAAGTTCCTTTATCGTTAGCTTCGAGCCATCTTAATTCATAATATGCATCTGGATTTGGCAATTCGAACTGTCCAGAAAGCACATAACCCGTCTTTTGATCTTTATAAATTTCGTCAAATAATTCGCATCCCTCTAATTTTATTTCTCCCCATTCATTTCTATTTCTAGCTCTTACAATATTGGCAAACGGACTAAAATCAGTCTCGTTATAATTAGGCACAGAAATGTGTCTATCTATAGTTCCACCAACCAAGGCTTTACCGCTTGGAGTTAATACTTTAGGCTCTCCTATTGAATGGTCATATAGCACTCTATATTCTCCACATTTCCCTACTCCAGATAATATATATTGCCCTTCTTGTAATATATTTACCTGATCTCCTCCTACTGAAAATTGAGATTGAAAAAGTGTTGTGTATTTATCTTCATCAATTTCAGAACATCTTATTTCATATCTGTGGTTCTTGCTGTACTCATCCTGGTAATATAAATTATTTTCTTGAGTATTATGAAAATAGTAATTTACCCTAGACTTAGTTTCTCCCTCTGTGTTTACAAAGCCAGTGGTAGTAATTAATAAATCTACAGTATTTTCTCTAGGAAATGTTGGATTTTCTACTTGTGGAGCTGGAGGCAATATTCTTTCTGGTATTTCATCATCTTCCCCTATCCCAGGGTCAGTGTCATCGGTATCGTAACTAAATGTAGTATGTTTATATATTGTAGATAAATTTTCAGTTTTATCGAATTTATCTCTATTGAAATCTTGTCCTACAATTGAATATGTGCCATCTCCATTATCTGATTTTCTTATCAATTGAAAATCTTGTTCAATTATTTCTAAATCTGAACCGTCCTTCGCCTCTGCCGAAATAAAATATAAAGTTCCTTCTTTGATTTTTTGTGTTATTTTTGACCTAGCTGTTCCATTAGTTAATTGAGCTAATACTTCTGAATCCAATAAATAATCGTTCAATGTTTTGTGTCCAGCCCCTCCCCCTATTAAGGAATCATTGTGGGTTTTTTTAAGTATTGCACTCTCTTCTTCGTTAGTTATAAATTTAGTTCCATTTTCTGTGTTAACTAGATAACTATGTATATCTTGATTTTCTGAATTTTCTGAATTCAATGGTATAAAAAGTTTCTCTGCTTTCCTGAATCCTCCATCCTGATTTCCTAAATTATATCCATCTCTATGAATAAATGCTTTATACTGTTCTACATTTTCGTCTTCTACATCTTTGCTTGGTATCAAGAAACTGATGTCTTTGATATTAAAATTTTCCAAGTCAAGATTCTGATCCAATAAAATATAATTTTCGTTTATGTTAATGCTATCAGACTTTATTTCTTTTATTCTCCCAGCAAATCTATGGATATTCTTCATCTCATCTCTTACTGTAAAAACATCTCCAGGATTTAAGTATTCTGCTTGAGAGTCTGAAGTAAAACTTACCTGCCCTTCTTCTAAGTTTGATGTCAATAAAATCCATCTCCCGAGCCTTAAGGCCTGATCTCTTGACGTACAACCTATCGCGGTCGTTTCCTTCATAACTAAACCAAATTTAATGATGCCCTCTGGATCTTCAATGTATTCGTATTTAGTTAAATAATTATTATCCTTATCTTTATAAGCCACTCTTATAGCTGTAAATTTTGAGTGCTTTGGGGCTCCGCTATATCTAAATATCCCTTCTATTACAGAATCGTTTGTGAATTTATGAATTGATTCTTTTAGTCTATTAACGCTAAAAAATACAGATTGATTATTGAAATAAGCTACACCCCTAAATACAGATGCTAATTCACTTATGGTATTAAATGCATCAGCAGCGTTGCTTAAAACTATATTGCATGAAAACCTTCTTTCTTTTTTAAATCCAGTGCTAGATGTAGAATGAGGTTTGGATGTCTCTACTAACTCGTCACAAAATTTAGCTATTTTATAAAGCTCCCATTTGTCAATATTAAAATTTTTAATATACTCTCCTAAACCATATATATCATTAGTTAATATATCATATAGTATCCATGCTGGATTATCTGTCCATTCTAATTCGTCCTTGAATGTGCCATCCCAAAATCCCTCATGTCTTTCTTCGGATGAATAAGTTGATCCTTTTGCCCCAAATTTGCTATCATATGCTCTTTGATTTGTCGGACCATTAGGGCCTTCCATTTTTTCTACATAATTACTGGGAACCTTTACTTTTTTTAGTTTTAAATGAAATGATCTATTTGGCACCGAAGCAAAACTTTCTGCATTACAAAGTACGGCTATATATGCAGAAAAAGGATAAGATAAATTTTTATCAACTATTTCCGTTACAGTAGGCACTGAAACAGACCATTTTCTTTTAAAATTATAAGTTTCTTCGGTTGCATTCTTTATATAAACCCTTCTGTTTTTATTTCTTTTTGAATCTTTTACGTCTCTTAATTTAACAAAAACTTCTTCTTGATATGGAGCCATTGCCATACCATCGTAGTTGATAACTATACTGTAATCGTTCCCCCCATCGTTTGGAACTGCCGTTATCTTTGTATCTCCATGACTCCTATGATATGCGCCCGTAAAATCCCCGAAAATCATAACTTGTCCTTGATTGGGTTTATGGTCACCTTCTTCGTTTATGCTATAACATTGCTCTATATTTAATGTGATTGCCAACCAATCTACATCAGCATCTATAACCGAGTAATTGGCTTGAGAATTCAATTCCTTGGGTACACCTCCTGCAGTAGCACCCGCTTCTAATTGTAATTGATTATCTAATACAGTTCCTAATGATGTAGTCATTGAAGAGTAAGAACAGTCTTCCAACCAACCAAAATTTTCATTAGTTTCAGAGTCTATGTATAAAGGCTCTTGATCTTCTGTTCCAAATTTATATGCAACCGATATATTTCTAAAATTAAATCTTTGTGTTGCTTTTGGGCTTAGTGTAAGTTGCACTGGAACATTATTTAAATAGACCCCTTGTAAAATCCTTCCATCTGTTATTAATGCTCCTGTTGCATCACAAAACCCCTCTATAGGTCCTTCGCATATCAAATCTAATGATCTAAAAAATGATGTCGATTGTAATTTCTCTTTGTCTTCATCAGAAGGGTTATATGTTCCATTTATTTTTCTCCTAAATAAACGTGGTACTGTGTCTGAAGCTTTTGATTCGATATATAAAGGCATCCTTAACCGTCCTTTCTAGTAAATTGATCCACATGAACGGCTCCTACAACTTTCCCGTCTGAATCCTTAATAGTCTCTTCTACTTTATTAAATGCAGCCAATCTAGTATTCATTACATGAGATGATATCACATGGCTGCCAACCAAAACTCTTCCATAACCTATCGGAACAGGAGCTCCTTGTACCACATTATTCACTGGATTAGTAAAAGTAAAAGACTGAGTGCTTTTTAAAATAGGGCCTTCTGGCTCCGTAGGTGGAGGTTCAGGATCTGGCATTAATTCCTGCAATAATCCTTGAATTAACAATGATGCGCCGACCTCCATTGCCACAGCCCCTATTGTACTAAGTATATTTCCCGCTCCCCTAACAAACCAATTATCGGACTCCCCCATCCATCCACCTAAAGATTGTAGTCCATATCCCCCTACTATACCAATACCCCCATAAGATCTCATTCTTGCAGCTTCGTCTTCTCCATATGGGGTTGGAAATATATGCACTACATCTTCTTTTCTTGAATTTATTTTTATTTCTTTTGTGTCTGTTAAGGGCTTTTTGTTTTTAAATATAGCCAACTTAAACTCTTCTCTATTTTTGTATAAAAATGGAATAAAACTGGGTTCATTTGCATCAATTGCCCTTATTCCCTCTGCAACAGAATCCACATCTAATTCCCAACTTCTCTGGAAATTTTTAGCCAGTATTCCATGTAATTTAAATTTCATCCTTATGCCTGAATTAAATTACACATTATAGCATCATTTATTTTTATAAGATTTTGATTTAAATCAATATCATTAGGCACATGTAAAGAAAATCTTTTTTCCTTAATGCTGTATATTAAATATGGAATTAATAAAGCATTTGATTGTCTTAGATCTTCCATTGAAGCAAACCTAGATCCATGCAAATGAGAATGATAAATTAAAACAGGATTTTTCTCCAAACATTCAAGAAATTTCCTTGAATCTATTTTAAAACTAAATTCTTGAAACTGAGCTGTATTTTTACATTCAATTATTTTTTGTACACCTTGCTCTTCATTCACCCAAAAACCACAAGCCTCTTTATTTTTCTTAGCCTCTCTTTCGCATATAACTTTTATCTCATTTAAATACTTGATCATTTTAATATAATCTACTTGAGGGGAATCCTCCAAATGGCAACGGTCCGTCTTTATATCTTAACTTGCATCCACCAAGCTTCTTGTTGCAATCATCTTTAACCCATAAATTTGAATTTAAAGAAGGTTTGGTTGATATTGAGCCAGAATTGTTCTGAGCACATACATAAAATACTTTCCTTGTGGTATTACCTTCTTTTACGACCAGATATACAGAATCGTTTGTTATATAGTTCTCATTTAATTTCCATTGCCCTCTAAAATTAATTTTGTCTTTGAATTTAACATTGTTACTGTCGGCTATTGGATCACCATCATACCTACAGCCTTTCCCCCTATATTTCCAATAACAATAATTGTTAATTATTTTCCTGTTTGGCAATGTTATATTTTCCAAATCTAAAGCATTCGTCAGCTCAAATGAAATAAAAAACTTATTTTCTTCAATTTTTTGGGAAATAACCCAATCATCATCTCTAAATTTAGACATTGGATCAGGATTTATTCCTTGACTTATCCAATTTTCAGGATCTTCATCGTAACCCAAGAAATTTTCTTTATCTAAAAACTTTAAATATGTCCTTATTCTTGTGACTTTTGCACCGAGAAGATCGTCTTTATCCCTTAAATATTTAGACAAAAATCCAGAAAAATTTACTATCTTTAAGTTGGGTCTAGATATACCCCCATCACCCTGACTTTCTACTCCAGTCAACTCAAAAGGTATATATGCATATTCTTGATTGTCAAAAAATAAAGATGAGTAAATTTTATTTACTCCTGCATGCATGTAAATTTCATCTAAATTTACAATATTATGAATTTTTATAAATTCTACAATAGTATTTTTATTTATATCAAAAATTTCTTGATTAATCTTTTCTGTTTTTATAAAACTCATTTTTATATAATATTAATTTTTAATTAAATTTAAATAAAATCTTTCCGTGTTACGGTTTTCTCCAATGTCATCTCTAATGAATGAACACCATTATAAACAAAAGTATGAGAAATTGATTTACATAATAAATTTAAATTTTCCGTTATTGGGTCTTCTAATTGAAATTTAAAAGATCTCCTACCTAAACTTCCAATTACAAATGCTAATATACTCAATAAGGTATCGTCGTCTATATTTATAAATTGAGCTTGAATCAAACCTCGTTCAGGATTCACGCTATGCCCCCCCACATATGGCTTTGAATTGTTAAATTCAGTGTTGAAAACATCATAACTTTTTGATAAAGACAAAGGGTAAGAAGGGGGTATATCTAGAACCTTTTTGTGAAAATATTCGTTTATTATATCCTGTTTTCTCTGCGGCAAACTTTTTGAAAATAACATTCTCTTTGAATTTAATTGAGAAAAACAATCGTTTTGTAAAATTAAATTTATATTATTAATCCCTTTATATCCTTGATTAATATCTAGGCTGCTACAAACAAACTCTTGTATCATATATGGCTCCATGGAATATAAAGATTTGTAAGATTCTTCTTGATCCAACAGTTCCCTTTCTTTTTTTTGCATAACAAAATACTCAAAACCTTTTCTTTGGTTTATGTAATTTATTATATCTCTGGTTTGGTTATCGTTTTTTTCAGTAAAACTTAAATTAAAGTTTACATAAATATTGTTTATTTTGTTTATTGCCTTAAAATCATATGTGTTCCCAAAATAATTATTGTTCAAATCAAAATAAATTTCAACACTAGAGCCATAAGATGGTTTAAATAAAAAAGGATCTTTATATTTAAAATTTTTGAGATTTGTATCTATGTAAGAATTTTTAATAAAATCTTCGTAGTTATTATAGAAACCCTCTCCTTTATTATCATCATTATCAAAAAAAGTTTTTTGATTTGTGTTCCAGAATGTTTTTGTATTCAATATCATTTTACACTTTCTATTACCTCTATCCCTCCCGCAAGGAAATCATTTTTGGACACATTTATATTTTGATAAACTAATACTCCAGAACAAAACAAATCTTTACCTCGAGCCTCTTTCCCGATTGTTTTTGGAGAAATTTCTAGTTTTGTAATTTTTTTTCCAGTATATGTTATTACATCTCCTATGTTCTCGCCTTCAACCCTTAAACTTTTTAATACTTTTCCTTGTATTACATATTCTGGAAACTCCTCTCCGACAACGTAGCTAGGTAGTCTTTCGCAAGATACATAATAATCAACTGAATTAATAAATTTCATTCCTATATTTTGTTGATTAAAGTTGGCAAGTTCTGAATAAGATCCATTTGATAAATCAATTTGATCCATCTGATCTCCAAAAGATTCTTCTTTTAATCCATTTTTAAATCCACTAAAAATTCTAAAATCTGCAGAGTGGATTATTGGTTTATAGGGCTCCATACGCATTGCATAGCTAGTTAAATATGCACCAGAAAAGCTTATTCCTCCAAATTTTCCTTGGCACGACCCCTCTCCTGTTAGCGATGCAATTGGATCCTCTTCTCCCGTTATGTAATATCTTAAGCTCAAACTAGACTCTAATGGAGCCTCTGCGGCATAATCTCTAACTAATGTATTCCCTTCGTCTCCAGGTTGATTAAAAAATCTAGGCACTCTCCCCCTCATTTCTCCTCCATATGTTATGTTTTCTTGAGAATTTGAAGCTGCAGATATACTTGCATTAATAGCAAAAACCTTTTCGCCATTAATTTCCACAATGCATTTTTCGTATCCTATGTAGCTCATATATATTCTATAATAGGTTGATTCATTGTCGGCGCTATGTACTTTATGTTCACACTTGTATTGTCCTCACTATCTGTGGCAAAATTCTCCTCGACCAGCCTCGCATCTTTAAAGGTGTATTTGATTTTATCTTGACCCCCCTTGTCGTGTATTGTTACGGATAAATCTCTTTTATCAAAACCTTTTGTTATATAATCATAAATTGACTTTGTTTCATAATCTTCTATTTCTAGGCTTACAGAAAAAGTTTGGTATATAGGTTTTTCTAAATAAATATCAACTGGATATATACTCCCAACAGAATACAATGGCTGTGTGGATATATTTATTGAAAAACTAAAAGAACTTACACGGTTAGTATCTCTTCCATCACATTCTAATATTATACCGCTATTTAATGGTATAAAAATTTTTTGTTCATTTTCTTCAATCTCTTCTATCTCTACAGAGGGACCGAAATTACCATAAGATACTATTGATACATTTGTTTGAGGTATTGAATCTATAGAAAATGTACATTCATAAGAGCTTATATATCCGCTTTCAAAATTAATTGATTTATTATTGTAACTAAGCCCTCCGCTAAAACCTTCTTTTCGAGCTATTAGTTCCGTAATTTTTTCATCGGATGAAATCAATGGTCTTGCAAAAGATAAATTTCCTATACCAGGAGAATTTTGGAATATTCCTGGAGCTCCAGTATATCCTATATAGCTAGTAATTTCATGTGGTATTGAATAGCCCGCATTAACAGAAGATACTCCTGAAAGATTAACTCCATTAATTGTAAACTCTTGATTTCTGTTTTTTACAAAACCCTTCATCCTCTCATTGATCCCCCAACTCTTCTTTCTTTTGCAATTACTTCCATTACAGCACTTTTTACCTTTGCTGAGAAATCAGAAGGATTCATGTTTCCTCCAGAAGATGTTGCAGCGCCACCTCCACTTACATTAATTGTTACATTAACATCTCCATGTGTTATATTAGTAGATTGGTCGGATGTCGCTTGATTTGATCTCGTATTCAAAGTTCCACTATTGACGCTGCTCATAAAAGCGGATCCGTTGTTTTTAACAGCATCTTTATTTACAACAAATTCTCCTCCAGTCAAAACAGATGGTACTTTTCCTCCTTGGTTGTACCTTCTCATTTTGTATCTAAATTGATCAGCAGTTACATCTAAATTATCCTTCCTTGCTTGTTGCAAAACTCCTTGAGGTCCAGAATCTTGATATATTCTGTCATACATTTTTTCAACTCTCATCATGTCGCTCGGACTCTCAAATTTTTGAGACAATGGTGCACCTTTGTGCCTGTAATAACCTTTTTCTTCTAATCCCTTGTTTACTTTCTTGTCAAATCTTTTTTGAGCAAAAGAAGAATTATCGTATTTATTCTTTGCCCAATCTAGACCTTTATTTAATAAAGCTGTGCCTGCTATCGTTAAAACTGTATTTAATAATTGATCTTTTTCTTGTCTTTTTCTCCATCCAGCCATGTTTGATCTATGTTTTTCTTGTCTCTTTGTTTCAACATCTTCATAAAACTGGCTTTCTTCTTCTTGTAAATACTTCTGTATAGATCTATCATTTGCTACTGCATAAGCAGTTAATTGCTTGTTAATACCAATTTTTTCTTTTTTAACCCTGTACCTAGTGACAGATCCATCTTGATTTGAGTCTTGATAAGATTCTCTTTCTGCGGCCCTAGGTGCACCTATTTTTAAATTAACTCCGCCTCCTTGAGAAAACCCTTCAATATTTCCTTTGTTTAATGACTCCATGAAATTAACTCCATATTTTTCTACAGAGCTTTTTTTCATGACATACTCTCCTCCTGTCAATAAGGCAGGCACATCATCTCTTACCCCACTGCCTCCTGGAACATATCCTCCGCTATTTAATTTTAGATTAAATGCGCTTCCAATTAATCCCGTAATTCTATTTGACGCACTTTGCAAAAAGGCTCTCTGTATGTTCTGCAACAACTGAATTCCAACCTGCTTCATAGCATCCCCAAATTTTTGAGATCCATTTATTGCAGCCTGCATTGCATCGGTTAGACCATCTCTTAACTGCACGGGCAATTGTTGCCCCAGTCTTTGATATATCGTTTCCGAATCAGCTTCTAATTGTGCAAAACCCTGTTGTAATCCACTTGACATTCCAGAGCCTATTTCTGATAAAACACCCCTGTCTCTAGGTGTTGTCCTTTCGAGTTGAGATCCTAATATTCTAACAGAATCATCCAATTGAGCCAATTGATTTTTTAAACTTCTTACCTCATCTTGTGCTTGAGAAATCTCAAAAGGATTTTCAGAAGTTCTCGCGATACGTTCAGCATTGTAAAGTTGACTTTTTAACCCTTCTTCTTGTTTTAAATAACCTATAAGTTCATCTCTTTGCTGTTTGGTGCCAATTGATTGTGCGTTTGCGGCAGCAAATGCATCTGCTTTTTGTAATGAAGTTGCGGAGGGATCATTCTTTAATATTTCATACTCTTTTTCTTTTTGAATTTGATCTTTTAATGCTGAAATACTAGATATGCTTGATTGCGCTGCAATATCATCGCTTGTTAAATTAGTCAAATTTCTAATGCCAGAAATTTGAGATTGGGCTCCGCTTAAAGTTTTCAATGACGAAACAAAATTCTCAGTTGCCTTTTGAGCTTCTTGAATATTAAAATTCTGAGAAAACTCCCTTAGCTCAAGCCCAGCTGCTTTGTAGCTCTCAGCTAATTGCATAAAAAGCTGATTTATCATACTCATATCTCCGCCACTCTGTTTTGCTTCTTGTATGGCTCTTTCTATTACATCTAATTGGGCATTTAATCCCTGGGCTTCTGAAAGTTGATTCATATAGAGCTCGCTCTTTTTTATTCCAATTTGACTTGCATAATATTCAAATGGATCTTCTTGCTCTCCTGTCTTTGGTCCATTATTTGGCCCAATATTAACATTAGGAACAGATGGTGATTGAGTAGGAGCAGGTTTTATTACTCTCTGCTGTGTCTGGTTAGAGAGATTTTTTATTTCATTCCTAGCATTGCTAATTTCTTTTTCAATTTCATTTAATTTATTTTGTTGTGGGACGAGTTTGTCTCTAGATATAGAATCACCTCTCGCCTTGTAAGAATCCGCATGGTTTCTAAATACCTTTTCTTGATCAGCTATGGACCAATTCATGAAATTGGCTTTCCAATTATGAGTATTACTGAGTCCCAAAGCGCCGCTCAGCTCATTCTCTTCTATGTAATTTAGAGCCTGTCTTGATGTTTCTTTTTGAACTTTCTTTGAGGCTTTTAGATATCTTTCTGTTGGGCCATCCACAAAAGGATTCCACTCTTCATACAATGTATTACCTCTTTTAGGCTTCTCTGGAAAAGGTGCATTCTTGAAAATATTTTCAATATTCCTAGAATGTTTTTCCATCGACCTTTGATAATCTATCTGATTTCCTATATTATTTATTTCTGCTTTAGCTTTGTTTTTCTCCTTTATCTTTGATTCCACTCTGGAACTAGCTTCCTCTACCTTTGCTTGATTTGTTATTATTAAAGATTTTTCCGCAGCCTTTCTCCCCTCGTTTAATTTTGTTGGTTCATTTGATGGAACCCTGGGCTCAATTGGGCCAATTTCTTTATTTAATTTACTATCAATCCTGTCTCCCAAATTATTTAATGCATATATCAAATTCTGGTCAGATAATAACCTAGAAGCTTCAGTTCTCATTCTGGATTCGATCTCAGCCTTCCTTATGGCAAATTCTTGATCAAATATTTTTTTCCTTATCTCTGTTTGTCTTTGATTCTCTTGATCATTATTATTAAAACCTCGGAACATATCAGACTGTTGAAACTGAAGGTCTGAGATTTTTCCTGCAGACTTAAGTCTTTTGGTTGTTAATCTATTTTCTTCCTTCATCGTCTCTGTTTGAAAAGAAGCTAACATCATTTCTGTTTTCTGTCTAATAGAATTCTCTATTTCATTTCTTTTTATAGAAATTGCCAAGCTTCTTCTATCTGAATTTATCTGAGCCTCTAAAATAGTATTTCTGGTATCTTGTCTTTGAAGCATTTCTTTCACAAGCTTTCTTGAATTGTTATCCAGGTCTCTTGAGAATGTAGCAGTATAAGATCCTTGTTGAAGATACTGAGCTGCATTTTTTTGTAAATCGTCGATTATCTTTTGTTGTTCTTGGATATTTTGTGTTCCAAGAAATCCTCCAAGCTGAGAATCTTTCGTTACTTCCATTCGGCCCGCTGAACCTACATTTTCAATAGAGCCTTTATAACCTAATCTTGAAAATATATTAGATAGTTTGCTTTCAGTTAATGATATATCATATTTACCCTGCAGCAGTCTCTGGTCTGCCATTGTACCAACAGCTCCAGTTCCTTCTTTTTGAATTAAATCTATTATAGCTTGTTGCTGAGTAGGCATTAAATTTAATTGCTTCATGTTTTGTTGCAATTCTCTTAAAAGAGATACATCATTTTCTCTTGCTTGGTTTTGCCTTCTATACGAAACATCAAGATCAAACATTTTTCTCATTTGATTACCTTGGTATTGTACTGCTTTATTTGGCTGCATGTAACTTGATGATATATCCGTAATGGATTTTAATGAATTTAAATTTTCTGATTGATTGATTCTTGAAACTTCTAGATCAGTAACCATTGAATTTATAGCATTTTTAAATTTTTGATTTAAATCAAAAATATTATTTCCAAAAGCATTTGAATTATCCCTTATCATTTGCATTTGACTTACGGCCTCTTCTGCATACTTGGCAATATCAGATACATTAGTCTCTCCTTTGTTTAATGCAGCCAATAAAGGTTCCATGGTTGCTTGACTCAAAACTCCTTTCTTGACAAGGCTATTCATCCATAAAGTTTGATCAAAACCTTGACTTCCCGCTTGTTCTAATTTTCTATCTGCAAAATATTTATCAACTTCTTGTTGTCCGAAATATCCTGCTCCAGCCGCTGCCCCTGAAGCTGCTAACATCATGGGGATTCCTATTGACGCTCCAGCTCCAGTAAATGATAAAGCAGCTCCAGCTGCAAAAGTTCCCAATCCTGCAAAACCAGCCATCCCTAATCCACGGTTGCTTATTCCCTCCCTATTGGACATTCTTCGAAGATTTCTCAACTCAGCTCCCTCTAAATAATTCCCGCTTTGTTGTGCATCTGCATATTGCCTTTTAATGTCTGCGATAGCAGAATTCATATCTTCAATAGTAGTTAATTCGTTAGCTATGTTTTGAGAAATAATAGACGCAAGAGAAAGTCCCGCATTTTTTGAGTTTTTGCTATTGATCGCCATAGCAAAATTTTGTATATTATTTTGAGTGGCTTGTTGATCTCCGATTTCTTTCTGTAATTTAGATAATGCATCTTGGTCTCCAACTGACGCAACAGCTCTATCTATTATAGATTTTTCTGTAATTCCAGATAATACTTGATTGATCTGAGAATCTAATTTATTTACATCATCAGATCTTCCTGTCCTGAATGCTTCTGCCCTCGCGGTCGATAAGTTTTGCACGGAAGATAAAGCTTGAGCATTTTGAGAAATTACGGCGATTTCTTTTTCTCTCATTTTGATTTGCTCTTGAATAGTAAGAGTTGTCTGTGACATTGCTTTCGCAAACCCAGCTAATCCCCCAACTAGAAGCCCTGGTAATCCGAACATCGCACCCATTCCAGCGCCCATTAATGTGCTTGCCGCGACATCTCTCCCTCTACCTTCTTCTATCTCATAATTTCCGTCTCTATATACCCCCCTCTCTTCTCTTGCCTTTTGACTTTGAACCATTCCAGACATCATTGGTAATGCAAATGATAATGCAAGACCAGTATTTCCAGCCATCAATCTATTAGCACTAGAAAAATAATTTTTTAATCCTCCGCCTACTGAGCCAGCAACTCTTCCCGCTAAATTTCCTGTTTTCCCACCTAAAGTTTGACTCAAGTCCCTGCCTCCACCCAATCCAGCATAAAAGCCTCCAGAGAAATTTTGACCGCCTCTTTGCATGGACAATCCCCTATCTCTATAACCTTCTCTTTTTGATGGTTTAGCTTCTCTCTCTACATTCTTTATTGTGTCTTGTAATTTTGCAATAGCAGTTGCGCTTGTGCCTTGTCTTAAAGCTTCTTGATTTAATTGACGTCTTAAGTTTCTTGCAGTAGCAGTGTCGCCGTTTTTTACAGCACCCTCTAATTGGGAAAGTCTTGGCAGAAATGTAGAACTTTGGCTCCTCATTAATCCAGCGAATTCTCCTTTCAATAAACCGCCTCTTGCAAGCTGTGCATTAGATGACATAACACCCTTTTCTTGCATAAATTTTTTGAATTCATCTCTAGTTTCCCTGCCAAATCTTGAAACAATTGCAGCAGTCTCTTGCCTACTTGAAGATTGTATTCCTTTACTCTCTAAAAATTTTTTTCCGTAATATTGTTCTGCTACCCTGGGATTAAAACCTTGTGTTCCAGTAAATCTAGAACTCAGAGTGTTTTCTCCCCTAATCTGTCTCGCTGAAGACTCTAATGCCTGAGCTTGCAGTCTTGGAATGTTTGATAGTGTATTTGTTTGTTTTTCTACATTTTTTATTAAACTGTTGATAGCATTAGATGTTTTCTTATCTCCCAATTTATCAGCCATAGCTTTTTCAGTAAACATTCTGGTCATCATTTCAGCGCCGTCATATTTCATATAAGATTTAGCTAATGCAGCCTGAGATCCTCCTCCCCCAGCTATTGCGGCCATCGCATCTTTTCTTAAAAATTGTTTTGCAAAATTTTGTCTTGATACATTTTCTTTTTCCAATAGCCCCAATGCGATTCTTTCCCTTAAATTTGATTGCATAATTAATTGATTATGCTTCACATAAGAATCGTTGAGTTTATTTACAATAGGATCTATTTGTGAAAATGGAGCTAAATTGCTTCTTACTGCAGCCTGTCTTTGCTCGATTGCATCCATGCCTCTTTTTGGAACCTCATCATACATTGCCTGATGATATAAAGCAGAAGTTTGTCCAGCTGTTAAAGCAAAATTTGGAACTTTTTTGGCTGAAGTTTTTTGTTTTGGATTTAATCCTTTATGTAATTTTCTTGCCCTCCCCAAAGACCCTCCTTCTTGTTCTTGATTTACTACAGCCAAGCCTGGATTCTGAGATCCCCTTAAAGATGGGGCTGAAACTAATTTAGGAGTTAATCCGAAGGATGATTCTCTTTTTATTGCATCATTTGCTGCTCCATAAAACTCAGGATTCTTATCTAATATTTTTTGAGCTCCAGTAGATGCTATTTTTGCAAAATTTGGAATATGACCTTTATTTCTCAATCTTCTTTTTACTAAACCAGTATTTTTAAAAAGGTCTGGATCATACATGTATTGAGCCTCCCTAAATGCTTTTGAAACAGATTGTCCTTTGCCGATTTTTTCTAAGTACCTATTGTATTCCATATCATTCCAGCTTTTTCGGAATGAACTTGCATTTATATTTTTTACAGGATCAAACGAAGAAGATTTATTTAATGAAGACATAGATTCCATCATGGAACTTTCTATTTGTCTCTGTCTTTCCTTGAGCCATGCGGACTGAAATTTCTTCTGATTTTCCTCCCTAACGCTGATTTGTTTTTCTGAAAGATTTGCCTCTTTTAATGCAGACTGCTGTCTACCTTTATTCCTTTTTATAATGTCTATCTCTTCTTTTACTATCTTAGAGATGCCACTTCTACCTATGATATCTTCTGCAACTGCCGATCTTTCTGAATGATCTCTCAATCTTAAAAATGCATTGGGTATATTCCCCTGAATTCTATCTGTTTGTCCAGTTAAATAATTGAATATTTCTCTTGGAGATGCAGTTCTTAGTTCTTTATCGATATTTGCACCTAATACTTCTTGACCATTAATCCTAGATACAACCTTCCAGTCCGCATCTCCCAACATGGAATTTTTCTGCATATACTGTTTCATTCTTCGCAATGCATTATTATCCAAATACTTAACAGCATCTACAGTATTCTTGGGGCTATTTAATAAATCATTTAGTTTTGATGGATTTTTATAAGTTTCATACTTTGCTATTGCCGCAGGGTTATAAAATCTAGGGTTTGATTCTTTTAATCCCTTTAAAAATTCACCTTGATCTTTCGGGGTTGAAGACAAAGCGAAGTTCGGAATCATGCCTTGGAATTTATTCTTAAATGAAGATAAATTTACACCATACTTTTTCCCGCCAGACATAATGCTTAATATTTTTTCTAATGTAAATCTTCTATATCCAGCCTCTTTCTCTCCTGCAGAACCAACCCATAAAACTTTAGAGCCCGTCTTTTCATCTAAATCTTTCCAACTAGCATAATCTTTAGGGGCAGAAACTCCTTTCTTATACTTATGCACATTATTTCTTGCGCTATGAAATGTTTTTAATTTATTTCCAGAAGTTAAATATTCTAATGACTTAAATTTGTTGTCAGATAATAATGATAGCAATTGAACCTTTTCGGTTATGATTTCATCAAATTTACTAGAATTAATTTTGGGCGAAACAGTTTTGCTTTGTAAATTTTTTATTGACTTCAAACTTGAAGCGTTTAACTTCATAAAATTTGGAACAAACCCTTCACTTGAAGAAAATGACAGGCCTCTAGTTCCACTTCCTCCGCCGCCCCCAGGGATTCTTATGCGGGCTCTTTGCTGGCTTCCGCTAGCTGCGGACTTTCCGCCTCCCCCTCCCCCTGGGCCATGCCAACCATAACCAAAAGCTTTTGTTGCCGTAAAATTACCGAAGTTAGCGCTTGCCCCTGCAGCTTGATAATAATTTGGAATCAAACCATCATTTTTGTATGGATCAAAACCATGTTTCTTTTTGAATTTAGACTTGTATTTTCTGCCAGCCACACTTGACTCGGGCGGCATAATTGCAGGCTGATTTAAATTTGCGAATTTCTTAACATTTTCAGAAGAGTTATAAACCACCCTACCCTCTCCAGGAAGTATCATGGATTTTATTTTTCCTGGGGTGTAACCAGATTTAATTGCACCCCGTCTTTCTCTCAACTCCTCTTCTTTGCTTACATAATTTGGAATGTGTCCATCTGCCCTAGTTCTCTGTAGATTCGGGCCATAGCCTCTTTGAGCGATTACTGGAGCTACCCTAGAAGCCAATGAAGATATTCTTGCTTGTTCTCTTGCTTGAGCTTGTAGTATTCCCAATATTGTCTTTTCTTGTGCAGCTCTATTTCCTTCCTGAGATAACAATTTCGCTTGAAGTGAGGAATTTTCTGCTAATACAGCAACGATTGACTCCTGTATTTGTTTTTGTTTTTGACTTGCGGAAACCATTCCTAGTAGCTCTTTAACACTTCCCCCTAGGAATGCAAACGTTTTGGCAGCAAGGCTTGTTAATACAACCAATCCCGCAGCCAACCCAGGTCCCATTATGACCTTTCCTAAGCCAGAAACAAAACCTTTAAAATAATTTGTTCCATCTTTTTCTCCTTTTTCTTCGCTTAATAAATTAGATAACCCCTTAATTTGATCATTAATAAAAGAAAGATAATCCTTCATGCTGTCAGAAAATCCAATTTCACCAATTGTAGCCGCCAGTTCTTTTATACTTGCACCTGTCTGATTTACTAATGCATCTAATGATCGATTTAATAATTCATTTTTCTTATAAGCTTCATCTGTTGCCTGAGAGGACAACTGTGTGGCTCTAGCCAAAATACTATTTTCTTCTGACAAATCTTTTATTGCTGCTTTTAAAATATTAATTTGGAATACTCCACCTACTTGTTCTGCAACAGCGGCTTTTGTGGTATCTGCTAAAGTATCATATGTTTTTGCTAAATTTTCCAATACGCTTATTGCAGGAAGAGTATTTCCCATCATATCTCTTACTGCTATACCCAACTCTTCTAGTCTCGTTATAGTGCTTGACCTTTGGACTCTAGTGAATATAGTCTTAAAACTATTTCCAATTACCTTACCGCCTCTTGCGGTCATTTGTTGAGCTGCAGTTACAGCTCCCATTAATTGATCAAAACTTACGCCAGCATCATTCGCAACAGCTCCAGCTCTGGATACGGCATCTATCAAATCTTCCGTGCTAACCGCAAACTGAACATCAACTGCGGCCATTTTGCTTAAAATTTGAGTTGAGTCAAGACCTGCTTTATTGAAAGTGTTTAAAGCTGCCGTTAATCCGCTTACAGCGGAAGCTGCGTCTAGACCTGTTAATCTTGTTAATATTAAAGCATCATTCGTCCTCTTTAAGGTCTCTTCCATTGTAAGGCCCTGTCTGGCTAATTCTGTTGCAGCAGAGGCTACAGTCGAAAAACTTTGAGCGGTGTTTCTTGCTACATCAAATAATTTTGACCCAAAATTTTCTAGTTGTTTGGAGGTTAATCCCATTACAACATTAATTTCTGTCAACTTTTTTTCTACCTCTATAGCGCTGGAAATCAATGCTTTAAATGCGGTCTGAACTCCTTGAATAATTCCAACAGATGCTCCAAATGCCAAAACACGAGCATTAGAAGCTTCTAAGGATTTATTAAACTCGCTTACTGAGCCAGTTATTTTTCCTAAAGGTCTAGTGAATTGCCTGTCATTTATGTTTACATGCAAGCCTTTTGAGTTAATGTTTTTAGCAGCCCTTTGTATAGACTCCTCTAACCCTTTTTGAACTACATTGACTTTTATTGGCATTACCTTATTCCTTAAATAAGAATTACACTTAAAAACAAAAAACCCCCAAAAAATGGGGGTTTAAAGTTTAGTTATATTTTGTAATTTTTATTACTCGTCTCCAAGAATTGCATCGTCTGGCCTAGATATGTACTCTTTCAAGTTCTGTCTGCCAGGAATTGGTGATGGTTCTGGAATTCTAGTATTATTTAACCCAGATATAAATACACCATGATCCAAATCTTCAAGTCCTCCTAATTGAGCACTCCAAGAAAGATCAACGCTTTTGTTGCTTCCGATGTCTGATGAAATGGATTCGCTATCAAGCCTTGCTCCCTTAAAATCGAATATCATAGCATCTGTACGATTTTCACTGGTATATGGGGTTCCACATAAAGCTTGAGCTTTAATTTTTACCCTTACATTGTATTCATTACAATCATCTATAAGTTTTGCAAGATTCCCTGTACCAAGCTCTCCGATTAATGCATTAACGCTCATTGATACGGTTACTGGCACATCTACAGCTCTTGAGAATGCATACCTTGATCCGATTCTTTCGATAGGTGTACGACTAAGAGGCAAAGAAATACTAAAGCTTTGAATATTAAATCCGTCCTCACCCTCAATTGTTGAAAACATCCCAAGCTCATTAGGTATTTCAAGTTTAATATCTCCTGGTCGAAGTGCAGTAATTTGAGATTCTGGGAAACTTCCTGTTGAAGGAACCATTCCACGATTATCTCCTCGATCTGATTCAGGATGAGCGATAGTAAATTTAGTATTCTCAACTGGTGTACCGTCGGTAAGATTTACAGCTGGAGTGTTTATGTTAATGGTACCATTATCTGATTTTGCATTATAAAGCTCTACAGTTGCAGATACACTAGGAATAGATCCCACAGAAGCTTCAAAAGTATAGTCTGTTAAATATCCATTACCCAGACCGATTACACTTCTATCTCCATTAGCAGAAGCTGTATTAAATGCATCTGAATTTTCAGGAGTGGTTAAAATATAATAATTCTGACCAGCTTTGTCGGTTTTCATTAAATCTTTTGCTGCATTGACAACGTCAGTGCCGCCCATTAACCCTACATTGTCGCTAGGGGATTGCACATATAAACCTAAATTTCTTTCATTGAACCCATCTGTTGGATAATATGTGAAATCAAGATTAACTGTGGGTGGCTCAAGAGAGATGCTATCAATTCTAGCCAGCTGACCAAATACATTAACATCTGTACGATTAATTGTAAAGCTATAGTTTGCGCTTTGAACTCTATGAATTTGCTGAACTAAATTTTCATAATCTCCATAAAATGGCTGCAATAAAAGCCCAACTGGTACTGTGTTTTTATCCGCGATAAAAGGTAAATTTGTAGCAGGATCCACTTCGTAATATTTCTCTAATCCCGCATTCCATGCAGCTGCATCTGTATATAAAGAAATTCCTCCTGGGCCATTTTGCTGTAATGCAGAAACTGTTATTGGATTTTCATTTATCTTGGTATAGTCAATAGCAAAAGAAGGGGTGTCAAAACGTTGACCCGTGAAAACTTCAAATTCTCCAGATGCTGCGGTAACGGCTACTCCTGACAAATTAATAATATCTTCGTGAAGAAACCTCTCTGCAGGAGTATCCATGCTTTTAAGTACGAATGGATCTTGACCCAATCCAATTGGATTGGTAAAACCTAAATACCCAATTGGATTTCCCGTATGGAAAGCTCCCTTAAATAAACCAGAAGGAGCGTTTTGGCTTGCAACTTTGCTGTCGCCTGTTGGTCCCATCCCTGATAATAGAGCAGTACATTGAAAATTTGCGCCAGTCGATACTGGACTTACGAATAAAGCTTCGCTTTGATAAATTACTCTGTTTCTAGCCATGATTTTTTACTTGTTGGATTTGAAAATAAAGATTATGTTACTGATAATTACAGAAAATGTGTTTTAATGTGAAATTTTTTATTAATTTTTAAATTTTTAAATTGATCTAGGGAATCTGCTTGTCGCCACCTCAAAATCAATAAATCCCACAAATAATGATGGAGATATAAATTTACTTGCATTTTCTGCTATTTTTGATGTTGAAACTCTATCTATATAAAAAGTTGGTTCATTAAGCTTGCTTTCATGAAAATCTGTATACTTATATCCGTCTAAGTCTTTGAGATCTCCATATTCATTTATTGGATGATCTCCAAAATCACAGTTATAAAATCCCACATGTCTAGAATCTGCAAGTAGAGACAGTACACCATCCAACTGGTATAAGTTTTCTGCAAATACCACTGTCTTAAAGAAAATAGTTGTTTTATCTTCTCCTCCAAAGAAAAGGGGTTCATTGCGAATATATTCTGTATTTATAAATATTGCTGGAGTTACTATGTCATATGGAGGTATCGGTGATTCACTAATAGCAAATCTACTATTTTGTTCAAATTTATTTTCTATTATTAAATTTTCTTCCGTTTCATTTGTGTTATAAATATTAAACTCTTTAGCTGAATATTCAGCCTTCAAATCCAAATTAGCCCTCGCTTTTTCCCCAGTAACCACTATGCCCCCATTCTGAAAATCAACAAAATAACCAAAATTTTTGTTTTGTCTATTAATCTGTATCTCAGAGTCTTTTATTATATATTGAGGAATGTTTATTTCTTCATTTATAGTTTCATAAGCCCATTGTTTATAGGGGCTACTGTATCTAAAAAACCCTTCTGGAAGTCTAGGATCTTCTATAAAATATAAATTGCTTTCAAAATTACTGTAAGCTTCTCCTTTCGAGAGCAAGAAATACTCTAGCCATAAGGTAAAACTTGTAGTAGCATTATGCCCAAAATTACTTTTCATTTTATTTTATATCTCTTAATTTTGATATAGAGTACCTAAATTGTTTTAATATGGTCGACATATAAGATGTTCTTTTATATCTTGATCTTTGTTGTTTTATTGCTCCACCTGTAGAGCTCCCACCAAATGCTTTCTTTGATTTTTTCTTGGCTTTTAATTGTATCGCCGTTCCAGAATTAGATTCTTCTCCAAAATCTTTTTCTGGATCATACAAATAAAGCCCTAGTCCTGATAGCCCAGTTTCTATCCCATCCATCCAACTCCTGCCTGGAGCCCATGGAATTGGTGTTAATGAAAATAGTTTTTCCCTAGTAGGCTCATTTTGAATAATAAAATCCCACTTGCCATTTTTATATGAAATATTCCTTATTAAAACTTGGTTCAATTCTCTTCTTACTTCAATCAGTGGATCTTGACCCTCAGCAAAACCAATAAAGCTAAATAAATTCCCGTACCCATTTAATGTTTCGCTAATATTGGATGAATCTGGACCCGCATCAATTTCTCTGGTTACTGGATGGTTATTAAAATCACTGATCATTTTTATTTTAATAATTTCAAATTGGGCTTTTATATCTTTCCTTATTCGGTTGCCCAGCTCCCTATCTAATTGAGAATTTATTTGTTTTTGAACATCTGCAGGTAATAATCCCATATAAATATATACACTTTATATTTTGAAAAAATAACTTTTATACTTATAATAAGAAACCATGAGTGATTTTCACAAATTTTTCCTCCAAGAAAGGTATGAAAGGCATATGAAAGATTTATTTAAATCTTTTCTTAATATTCTGGAAAATTTAAAAAATGATCATGATATTCATTTTGATAAATTAAAAAAAAATCTACCTGAAAAATATTCAACTTTTATAGATCAGGCAGATTATCTAGACGAATCTAAAATGAAATTTTTAAGAAAAACCGTTTTGGACAAAGGAAATGATTCCATGAGAAATCAAAATCAAGATTTAGAAAAATTCACAGTGACTTTTGATTTTAAAAAATAAAAATAAATATTATTATAATAAGCAATGAAAGAATTATATAGTTTTAGTGTTGATATCGATAAAGAAATAGAACAGGATATTGTCAAAAAGAAAAAGAATCCAAAGACTGGAAAAGTGGAAGAATACACTGTCACAGAGGTAGTGAAAACTCCAGTTCCTTATAAGATAATCATAAAAGATCCCAGTCGAAGAGATCTTGAAGAAGCTGACATTGAATATAGTATAGAAATGAGCAAGTGTATCAAAAGAGGCATTTTAACAAAAGCTATGTTAGCAAAAAAATACAGCGACTCAGGAGGATTACTGTCCGAAGATGATGCAAAACTCCTAACTAAATCTTACGCAGAACTAGGCTCTATTCAAAATAAGTACTCCAGACTCTCATCTCAGCCCAAAAAAAACAAACAAGATGAAAAAAAACTTGAAAACCTTCTTGGAGAGATGGCAAGCCTAAGGAGAGATATAGTGGATATGGAAACCAGTTATTCATCTCTTTTTAATCATACAGCAGACACAAAGGCACAAAACAAGGTTCTAATTTGGTATCTTGTCCATCTTTCTTTTTATCAAGAATCAGAACAAGATGAAATCATTCCTTTTTTTGACGAAGTTGAATCTGTTGATAAAATCGATCAATATTATGATTTAGACGAAAACGGTCACGAAATATTCGATCTCGTAAAAGATAAAATAGCAACGCTTATAAGTTTTTGGTACTTCAGTACCAATGTCTCCAGAGAAGATTTTGATAAGATTAGCGAAGATATAGATTCTGGAAATGTATGATGATTCTGACAAAAATTTCTTTAAGAAAATTTTCAGGGACGTATGTCAAGGTTATACAATAGTAAATTATAAAAAAAAAGATGTTTTCATAAAACATGTAAAAGACGGAGACCTTTTATATTTTGAAGAGACCGTAAATAAACTAAATATTGATGCTCAAAAACGAGGGATTCCCTCGCGAGAATCTAGAAAAAAAACCTTAATTGAATCTGGAGAATGGCTTGAAAAAGATGATGCTTTTATATTAAGTCAAGAAAATTATATAAATTCTTTAAGTAAAACAAAGAATGAGTTAATAATCAAATCAGAAAAAGAAAAGATACAGAATTTAATTGATGAAGAATTAAATTTTTTAAATAAAAAAAAGGATATACTCGAAGCCTTAATAGGTGAAACATCAGAAATTTATTCTAATAAAGTTGCTGGAGAAAGATTTATATATAATATACTCTACAAAGATCCTTTATTGACGCATAAATTTTTCAGAAAAGATGAATTTGAAGATCTCCCTAGAAGCGCAATTTCAGATCTTACCAAAATAAATAATTCTTTTGTGTATATTTTTTCTGAAAAGAATATACAATCAATTATACTTCAAGATTTTTTTATTCCTTATATGTATGTAAGCGATAACCCTAAAGATGTATTCGGAAAACCATTAATTGATCTAACCAGCAATCAATTGATTTTATGTCTCTATCAAAAAGTTTTTAAAAATATTATAGACCAACATCCAGATATACCAGAAGATGTTAGAAAAGATCCTGAAAAATTGCTAGCATATAGTTCTGAATCTAAATCAAGAGAAAAAGCTAAAGAAAACTTACAAAAAGAAGGGGCATCAACTGTTTTTGGGGCAAGTGAATCTGATTATAATGACCTAGGCATTTCTAGTGAAGAACTTTCTATTAAGAAACCTTCCCTGCATCAAGCTGCAGCAAAAAAAGGTGGATCTTTAACTATGGATGATTTAATAAAAATGCAAGGGCTTTAAGAAGGATACCCAACTCCAGGATATCCCACTCCAGGATATCCCACATCTTGTTTTTTTTCGCTAGCTTCTGCATAACTGAAACCAGGAACAACTTGTCTTGGAAATGCAATATTATTATTATATTTGAATATTAAATCTTTCAAAGTTAGTTCTGCCTCTTGTGCATATGATGAATATTGTTTAGACGCAGAAACCTTTGTGGAAGGGCTTGCTGTAGTTACTTGTCTTTTTATGTAGCTATCACCTTCTCTTAGCTCTATCCAATCTGACATTGTTGGATTGTATGTACTGCCTTCTACTGGAATAGTTTCAGTAACAGAAACACCCATTAATGTTTTTCTAGCTAGTTTGCCATAAAAAGATTTTAAAAATAATTGCCTGTAAATCGCTTGCTCTTCGTTGCCTAATCCAGGACTACCACCTTCGTAGCATTTGTGAATTAATACATTTAATTCGCCAATATTGTTATCAAGCCAGCCAGATATATACTCTGGCCTAATTACTGAGTATTCTTCATCAAAATCGTATAAAAATATTCCAGAAGCCAGATTCCCATATTCATTTATAGAGGAATCGAATTGATAGGTCATCGCCCATTAAGTATATTAGAAATCTCTTTAGCCAAATCTTTATCTTTCACCACTGGACCTTCAGAAGTTGCATAATTACGCCTACCTCCATCTTTGGTTAGATATTTCATTTTAAACTCTTTTTTGATTTTGTTTTTTAAAGAAGTTTTATTCCCAGATGGGAATACACTAGCTTTTACAGCGACTTCTTGTACTTGTCTTAAATTCATGCCTTCTAGCATACTTTCCAAGTCTTCCATTGAGTTTGTTCCAAATGGATTTGTGTCTGGCATTAACAAGTCTTCTATATCTTTAGCAAGTTGATGATTATCTTCATCATGATTTTTTCCGTCCATAAAATTTAGTTCCTCCAATTTCATTTGTTTTGTTTTTTTCTTGGCCATATTATTTACTCCTTATTTTTATATACACTTTTATAGTAAATTGTAGAAACAAAAAATCCACCCGAAGGTGGATTTTTTGAAAAGAAATATAATTTAAAATATAAATTATACTTGCATAGCGAGCAATCCGCGATCACTAATAATTGTACGACCTTCTTCGAGCTCACAATAGTAACCGATCTTCTTTGAACGTGTTACATATTGATCGTCAGCAGAAACAGTAAGGCTTGTTCCAGACTCAGCATCAACTGCGACAGCACGAAGCATAGATTCGCGAGAGCGGTCAAGACCCACTACAATATCGTCCCGAGTAAAGTCACTACCAATAAGCTTTTTAGCAACATTGGTGTATTTTTGACCTTTGCCAAGTTCATAGATTTCCATAAGGGAAACACCATAAAACTCAGGCATGCCAGCTTGAGAGAACAATGCTTGACGCAATGAATCATTTGCTGCAATCACTCCTGATTCAGCAGCGCCATCTATATTAGCAGCTCCCTTGGTATTGATGGGATTGTAAGCAAGCTCACGAAGGCTTTGAATAACCTCTGGAGATACAATCAGATCAGTGATGCCACGAGAACGCTCGGGTGTGCCACCTGTCCATGCAGGATTGTTTCGTTTTGCTTGAGTTAAAAGATTATTGAAATCGTCAAGAGTAAGACTTCCAGCACTTGCGCTATCTAAGAAGTGTGTGCTACCAGCGTCTGCAAGTGTTCCAAACAACAAGCCTGCAGAAGCACTTTCTTGTTGAAGAAGAATTTCTTGAGCCAAACGAGTCATGGTCTTGCTAACCACATCAAGTCTGGAACGAGAAGCATAACGTTTGTCAAAATCAACAGCACTTTCCAAACGGTAAGTGGCGAGTTTCATTTCGCTATGTGTTGGAGTTACATGACTGGAGGGTAATCCGCCAGGACGATTAGTTGTGTAAACTTTGATGTACTCGTCATCAGTTACGTCATAGTACAAATCCAAAGGAATGCTTGGATTGTCGTCTGCAGCAAAAGAGAACGAGGTGAAAAGATTACTAATTGTTGGAGCTTGGTCAATAACTTCAGCAAGTACTGGTCCGATAAATGCGGCCAGTGCTTGTTGTGCTTCATAAGCGACATCGCGGTCGCGGGAAGCCATAGCTTTAACTAACTCCACCTGCTCTTCGGTTCTTTTAAGTGTAATATTCATTGTTTAACCTTTTTTTGTTAAATTGTTATCGTTTAGCAATCGAGCTTGATTACATAGTAGTTTCCAGCCAAGCTGTCGGTTCCAACTGCAGAAGATGTACGAGTTCCAGAACTCAATACTGTTGCCACTTTTGATCCTGCAGCTTCAGTTGTGCTCAGTTTTCCGCCAGCTGCAGGATAAAGAGCAGCTCCAGCTTCGTCTGGTTCTACATCAAATGCTGATGCACTCAATGTAACGATTCCCTTGGAAAGAACAGGTACTGTTTGACCAGAAAGAACTGCTTGAAGCTCATCCTTCTTTACAGGATTGAAAAGAAGTTTTTCTCCGTTTTCGTCGATGTGAAGAGTTTGGTTCAATGTAAGACCAATAGCTGCTGTATCGCCAGCAGTTGCAGGTGTTACTCGCAATGGGTTGAACGGATAAGGGTTGCGTCCGATTGGAGAACTATAAGTAGCGAACATGTCGCCATTTTCTGTTCCGTAATCGTTAACGTCTCCTCCTGTGCCGTCTCCATTGGAAACTTTTACCAGAACTCCGTCTGCGTTAATGCCGTCAGATGATGGCAACTTTGTTTGAAAATCTGTGATACTAGAAATGTCCAGCGCAAAAAGATTTACAACATCGTTTTCGTCATACTGTCTGAATGGTAATAATCTGTGTGCCATGATGTATTAATATTTAATTGTTATAGATTCTTTTGAAAACGCTTGTTGGAACTTTTCCGCCAGCGTAAGTTCTTTTTCCGTCGACTCACCGTTGTTCGAGGAAATATCTTCCGAAGCTTCAACGTTGTCAAGAACTTCTTCTACACTCTCTTCGACAACTTCTTCGGTAACTTCTTCGGTAGAGGCCTCAGACGAAGACATTTTAGAAATCTTTTCCTGTACAGCAGCTTCTACTTTTTCGTTAAATTGTTTTTCTTGCTCTTCGATGAACTTTTTGCTTTTATGACTATATACTACAGCCATTCTTTCTTGATAAGAAGCAAAGCTCTCTTCAGAATCATCAAGATCTTTTATGTCAGAAGCAATAATCTTACGATCTTCGTCTGACAATTCGTATTCTGAATCAAGTGAATCCATTCGATCATTAAACAACTGAGATGCCTTAGCGGCTTGTTGTTCTGACTCGACTTGAGCGAGTTTCTCTTGAGTGGAAGCAAGTTGCTCTTCCATTTGTTTAATTTTTTCTTCAGCTTCGGTTTTGGCTTGAGCCAATTCTTCTTTTTGTTTTTCGATTTCTGCGCGCTCAGCAACATAAGATTCACTGCGATCCTTGATGGCTTCAGTTACTACTTTAATTACATTCGCAACAGCTTCTTCCGAAAATTTATCAGAAGTAGAAGCCTGAATGGTTTCTTTTAGTTCTTTGATTAGGTCTTTCATTTCCATTGTATTAATGTCTGAATTAAAATTATCTTTGTTTGAAATTACAGTTTCTTTTGTGTTATGTGAAAAATTTTTTTTACTTTTTATTATTTTTTTTAAAAAATTACTCAAGTCAATCTCTATTTTTTCTGGTTCTTCATGCTCAGCTTCAACAACTTCCTCTTCTTTTTTTTTATTTTCTAACTGTATTAATCCCTTTACATTAGCTGCTGGATTGGTGGTGAATCCAATTCCCAGAGGATATACATCTCCAGAAACTAAGCGATATACCTCGGTTCCGTCGTCCATCAACCCTTCTCCATCAAAAGCTTTTAAATATCCTTTGAATTCTTCTATATATTTTGGGTCAGATATAATTTCAGCCTCCTTTAGATTTTTGCTCCCCACTGCAATAACAAAATCATTAAATCCAATTTCCCAGCTTGCGGATATTGCATTAAATAATGAATCCTCTTTATTTAAAGATCTTTCTACTAAATTAGCAAAATCTTTATTTACAGTTTTATATATAACAGCAGATAACGCTATATTAAATGGATCATACTCTCCTCCAATTGACTCTTCTGGAATTAATTGATTATCACCAAAAGAAGAAAGGCCAGAAGATACAATATGCCCAACTACTTTTTCTTTTTTATGTTCTATATTAGTTGGTTTATGCAAGAAGTATTTATATACTGCTTTTGCTACATCTGTGTTTATGCCATCATGATTTCTATTAAAAACATTAACAACCGCAGCATTAAATGCTACAGCAAGTAAATCAATATTCGCCTCTAAATCGATATCAGCTGGCATTAAACTTTTTAATGAATCTAATGATGCCTGCAGAACTTGCGAGGACTCTTTTATATTTTCATCTGAAGCTACTATTTCACTATCAAATGATGCAGTATATTTAAATGGCTTGCGCATATTATATTATATACACAAAAAAAACTTAATTACTTATTTTTACTATGATATAATAATGCGGCTGGATAGGTCTCAAGTTGATGGGCTTCAGATATTTCCACAATGTCGCTAATAAAAGAAAGCTTTTCTATGTTTTCGAAATTCTTTAAACAGCTATTCGCAGTTCTTTTCCACATGCTCTTTTCTTTAGATAAAACAATTGATGTGCATAAATTTTGACTCAAATCTTTTTGGTCATCGCTTAATTCTTTAACTTTATATTTTTCGATTAAAGATGCATCGATATGGCATTTTAATTCTTCTATTTTGTAAACAATGTTTTGAATATCTTTTCTTGAATATATTTCTTGAGCATTAACGCTGCGAGGAATTCCAGTAGTTCCTTTTGGTCTACCAACTGGCCTGCCTCCACTTTTTTTTGTTGGAGTTTTATTGCTATTTGGTGTTTCTGTTTGACTTGGTCCAGCAGTGTCTACGGTGCCATCTCCATCAACATCAATCATTGGGAGTCCACCAACCAATGGATTGTACATTCCTTCTTTTCTTTTTTCAAGATATCTTTCTTGTGCTGGCTCAATATCTTCAGCTCTTGGGTATATTCCAGTTTTAATTGCATTAATTCCTTGCTCTGGAGTTAAAATTCCCATCTCTATTAATCTAGTTACAACCCGTTGTAATTGAACCTCGTCTTTTATGTCAATTTCTTCAAATTTTGCAGTTGGATAAGATTTAAATCCCATATGTTGGCAAACTAATTTAATTTGAGGTTGTAAAAAGTTATGAACAAATGATTGTCTCGCTTCCTTCAATCTTTCTAAAAAGATCTCTGCTTTAACTTGGGTGTTTTTATATTTTTCATCTCCAACTATGACATTTTGCAACCCTTGACGAATATCTTCATTTACAATTTCATATTTTTGCGGCCCGATAATCTTACTTATATCAGGTAGAATAAATTCCGCTTTTGTTGTGTAATCTGCGACCAAAACTCTTCCTACACTTTCGTTCTGAAATAGAGCTTGCATAGCATTTAAATTATTTGGATTAATTCCTCCTTTATCTGGATCATTACCCATTGTTATTAAGAGAATAACATTCTCTATAGTTCTACTAATTGCTTGGTCAACCTTTTTTAATTCTATTTTCCAATTTATATCATCAAGCACAGGAAATCCAAAAGGTATTGCAAATGGTTCATAATCTTGTTTTTTGTAAAAAGAATGACTTAATTTTGTTGGGTCTAAATCCACATTAATTCCTTGTTGTGCCCAACCTCCCTCTTTTATTCTTTTTTTGACCTCTTCAGGTAGGCTATTGAAAATTTCTTTGTCTTCTTCTGTTTTTGGAGTTTGCAGTCTTTCTAATTCATACTCAGAAAGTATTTTTTTGTAAGAATTTGTCTTAAAGGATGTGCTGCGTGTTGCAACTATATCATAAGGATTAAGCAAAACATATCTAACTGGTATATGATTAGGTTTAATCAAATTAGTAGATCCATATATTTTATTTAATTTAATAAAGTCTTCTGTTGTAAATTTTCCGTCTAATCTGTAAAGAAATACATTTCCGCTCCTATAGTACTCTCTAAAATACTGATCTTTTAATGCCCATAAATTAATTTTAGAAAACCATTTTTCCACAAAATTTCTAGCCGCTTCATTTCCTCCTTCTACATAAATTGGAGAATTTGCCAGCTCTGCCATAATATCTATTGCATTTCTGAATATAGGGACATTTGCATATGCTTTTTGACAAAGTTCTATTGCATCTCTTACATCAACTCCATCTCTTGAGGTTGTGTATGGAAGCATACCTTCTCTAATGTTGGTATACTTGTTGTTTTTTGCTCTTGACGGATTGTGTGATGATCTTCCACGTGTAGATCCTGATTGCCCCCCTGTATAGCAAGCTGCGGAAGAAACATAGTATGTATCTCCAGCACTCACTGGCTCCACAGTATTTGCTATAGATTTCTCAACAGGTTTACCTTTAAATTTAGACCAATAATTAGATTTTTTTATGTATTTTCTTTTTTCTCCCATGTAATATTATACACGGCAAATTATAAAAGTCTAAAAGTTAACTTTATACTTTGTTTTTATTTTTGGAACAGCAATCGAGTGGCCCAACCATAGTAATGTACCGTAGCATGGCCAGGATTCAAGATCGGCCTGGAAACAGTATACGAACTAGATATTCCTAATTTATTTCTTGCATCTTTTATGTAGTCTAGAGAATTTGGCCAAGAATCATTATCCATAAAAGATTTCAAAATAATTGGTTCATAATTGAAGAGCAAAGAATATTTATATCCCGCACCCCTCTCGCTAACAAAATCATAATTTGTAATTGTAACATTTAAATGATTAGGTAAAGGAATTTGAACATTGTCTCCATTCTCAAAATCTGAAAGAAAGAAAAGCGATTTGCTCCACGCAGTATTCGAATAGCTAGAGTATCCCTGTACTGTGCCAGCAGTACTCATGAAATCGTAAAATTTGTCGGTATAGGCTTTATTCCTGAATCCTAAAAACCAAGACGGCATCTCTATTTCACTATCTTTTAATTTCTCAAAAGATTCCATCCAATCTAAAAATGTAGATTGAGAATTTACATAACAATCTATATTAAAAGTTAAAGGATGACCCATTCTCCTATTATATGCTGGATTACCTCCGAATTTAGGCAAATATTTCATCCAACCAATGTCCAAATCTACACCCTTTTTAAGATTTATTCCATGAGCTGAAAGGTTATGAATTCCAGCATATCTAGCCTTAACACTAGACATATCTAAATTTTCTAAAGAAGAAAACTCAGAGGCACAGATCGTACCAAATGATCTCATTGTTTTTTGATTTGTAAGCATGGCTGCCTCAGTTGGAATGCCAGTATCACTGTTGCTTTCTTGACTACCTCTTGCTGAATGTAGTTGATCTGTACAGATCATTCTGTATAATAAAAACGGCATCATTTTTCTAGCTTTTTCAAAATCATAATAGTATTCTCCGTCTTTATAATACTTTTTTGGCAACTCATCAATGATCTGAGTTAATGATTTATTTTGATAATGCGTATAATCGCATTTGAGCTCTACATCATCTTGTAAATCGAAATCCATTTTTATAAATTGATTGGTAAATCTAAATCTTCGATTATTAGGATTGGTCCAATTATAATTGTAATTAGAAAGACTATGTTCAACCTCTGGGGCTATTGTAGTATATGTGTAGGTTTGCCCTCCATGAGAAACCGCATCTGCAGAGCCTTTCTTTTTGAGAATAATTTTTCCCCCAGGAAGATTTGATCCTTCAATGTAAAGTTCTCCACTTTCATCTATATCTTCTGCAACTGACATTCCCATCCAAACTACATCGCCTTTGCTCCAATCTCCACTATAAAAATTTAGTGGACCAGCATCCATAATAACTAGGCCCAGGTAATTATAATAAGCATAACCACTTATATATCCATAAGCATCTTTACTATGTTTATAAAGTTGCCCCATTTCAGGCTGATATGGATATGTTGCTTTACCATCTACGTATACTGGGGGAGTACCTCTATACACTGTTGTAGAACCAAATATAAACGAATTTGTATCAATCCCCCATGATTTATCTCCACGCAAGTGAGGTCTCAAGATTTTATACCAATATCTATCTTCTATATTTATACTAGAAGGCTTATTTAAGTTGGTATGAAGTTCTTCGAGTTTGGAAACCATGTCCAATTTGGATCCCAAAAGTGCCTCGGGCGACAAATTGTCATCATTGATTGTAAAATACTTAAGATTTTTTATTTGTGCTCCTTCTATACACGGAGTAGTAATAGAATTGTTTGTTATGTCTATAGAACTCAAGTCAATGTCATCAATAATTAGATTGTTGAAAAATCCCCCCAGCATTCTGCTTGCTCCATTAAAGATAACCATTTTGCTGAGATCAACATATTCTACTTTATTTTTTTTGTTTAGTCCACTTCCTATTCCACTGTTTGATGGATTTGATAAGTCATCTGCAAAGAACATTAAACTTTCTGAAAAATTTGATAAATTATAATCATTATAATTTGTATTTAATGAATTTTTGTTTGAAGCACCTATAGCAATTTGATTTTTATGACTAATTCTCTCTACAATAGAAAGTGGTTTTTGTACAAATTTCCCAGTTTCACTAGCCGACTGACATCTAAAAATTACGGATGTGCCTTGTAGCTCAGAAATTTTTCTTGCAGGAAATCTTCCCACGAAAAAAGGAGGTAATCCTGTTTTAATGTTATTGTAACCAGCTGCTCCATTAAAATTCAAACCCTGATACCCAATGAATATTCGTTGTTCAAACGGATAATTGTATAAATAACCATCATTCCTTTTATTGTATCCAAGCGATGAGAAAGTATAAGAATTAGAGCGAAAAGGGATCGGATTGTTCGACCGAAGCTCATCTTTTAATGTAACCATATCATTGCATCCATAAGAATTAAATGCACCAGCTGGAATTAAGTTTCCTTGACCTGCACTTATCATGTAATTCATTGTGTAATGAGCTTGGTCTCCATCATTATTGCTAGATTTTGCTGGTAGCGTTATTGAGCTTAGATCTGCGGATACATTGCTCCATGTATAATCTTGAATATATTCGTTTTCATTATACCTGTTACTTGCTGACAATGTTGGTGCCAAAACTTTCATTGATTGAGAACAATCTAATCCAAAATATTTTCTAGTTTGATTTGTGTTTGTAATTTCTGGATCGTGGTGCTTTGGCTTAGTTTTTTCCCAAAATGACCCTCTTTCGGAAAGTTTTAATTTTAACTTTAACGGTTTCTTGCTATCAATGTAACTTACATTCCATTCGTATAAATCTTCTTTATAAACTTCCCAAATGTCCCCTCTGTCAGAAACGTTAAACACGACTATTACAGAAATTCCGTCGAGATGGAGATAATATGAAGGGTCATAAACATCCCAATTCGTTCGCCTCATACTTGGAGTTAAATTAAATAAATTATTTGTTAAATGATATGAACCAATAACTCCGTCATTGATAATCAGCCCAGCGGCGACATCCTGTTGTAATATACCTAAAACTATCTTTGAGCCGCCCTCTATCAATCCAAGCGGCACGGCTATTTGAGACGCTCCATAGTCAACAGGCTCGGTTCCTGTACCAGTCCAAGTTTTAGTAATTTTAATCAATTGCGGTTTAGTTTCGATAGATGCATCTTTAATTAAATCCTTAAATGTAAATTGATGACCACCTCCGAGACGGACATATGGAGAACTATCAATTTTGGAGCGTCTGCCGTCAAAATAAACTCCCGCTGCATGAGCATCTTCAAGCAATTTCATCACTCCTTCTTCATTTTTATATCTATCGATAATATCGAGATATTTTAAAGTCGCACTTACGTCAGCCCATTCGCTTGGGGGGTCTTGCCATGAGTAACTTGGTTGAATAATTTCAGCTCTTGCTACTACAATTTTGTCCTCTGATAATATAGAAGGATCAAAGAACGGATTTTGAATTTCATTGTAAACTTTCGAGTTGGGCACAAATCTATTTCTTAATCCTGCGGTATGTCGACTTGTTAAAATAGGTTCAAACATTCCCACTGATGAAATATAATTTGTTGCAATATGATTAGTGGTTCCATCTATATGCTTATTTTGAGCCGTGTAACTACCCCAGCTCCAATCAACAACCTCTTTTCTTGTTTGATTAAAAAATACACCAAATCCAGTATGAGGATTTCCATAGTTATGATATTTTACAATCTTTTTACCTAAATTGAGATCATTCCTGATTAAGCCTTCAAATGATCCATTCAATGGATGCTCTCCAGCTTGATATGTTGTGCTATCTGCATACCCAATGCTTTCATAAGAATAACTCAAACTGCTAGGAACATTTCCATCAGCTTTTAATTTATTCCAAGCCAATGCTGAAATTTCCGTATCTCTAGTTGGAGCCGATCTAGTTTCATTAAACCAATTCAATAGGCCATATCCAAAAGATATATAATGAATATTATTTAATAATACTGGATTGTCATTCCATGTGACAAAATTTGATATTGGATTAGATGAAGTGTTGTTCCATTGCCTAAAATCAGTGTGATTATGGGAAGACAAAAGATGAACCAAAGGCAAACTCGATATATCATGATTTAGAACAAATGATCCGTCAGTAGCATGACCGTAATCTTCATTGCTTGATCGTTCATGTGACTCAAGAAGGTTATAAAATTGATCTTGCCCCGCAAATGCAGTAGAATTTAAACCTTCAGTTTGAGTCATGACTCTTTGATGTAAAGAGTCATTCTTAAGATGACTTTCATTTTTGTTAAATATAGATTTCAGGTTATTTGGAACTACTGTGATTTCGGTATTATTTCTTTCTAATACTATCCAGGTTTCAGATGGGCATGTTTTGGTTTCTACATGATTTCCATTAATTAACTTTCTGGTCTTGAACATGTGTTTTTCGTTCAAGTATAAATCTATTTTTAATTCCAATTCCCATGTCCAATCAGAAGGAAGTATAATTGAAGAGTATATTACAGGAACACTAAACAAAGGGTTGTGGCCGCTAATTTGAGATGGAACGGTTGATTTGATATCGCTATTTTCATAGACTTGACTGGCAGCCGCTGCTTCAAAAAGAGTGGCTACATTTGAGGTTCCGTCTCCAGTTAATGTAACTGTTATTTTTTCTTGGTCTCCTATAGATGGCAACCATAGTACCCTAAATCTATCATATTTATGATCTACAGATTTTAATGTTTTATCAGATTCTTTAAAATAATGGTATTTTAAATCAGATAAAAACTGTTGGTTTCCATAGGCTAAGTATGTGCCATTTGTTTGTGTGCCATCAAAGTCAATATAATCTGTTTCTGTGGCGCTTTCCAAACCCAATGCGGTCATTGTGTTTGTAGTTTGACCATTTTCGTCTTTAAGAATCCCATCTGGAGCTTTTTTGTTTCTGTCAATATGCATCTCATAATAAAGATATCCGAACTCGGTTTCTAAATTGTGGGTATTGCCACTGCCCACGGCATCTTTAATTTTTTCCAAAAATTCTTCGTTATTATCAGAGATATTATCAATCAATATTTGGGGCGTCAAGCTAAGTTCCTGACCCAGGCATCCAATCATATCTCCTGCAACTACTGCGCTACTCTCGTCCCAATCAAAAAAGTCGCTTTGTGGCAAATGGCTTTGATTCTTTACCCATATTGATTGCAAATCTCCGTTGGAATACCTGTCAGCTTCTGATCCATAAGGATAAGTGCTCAACAAAGATGTCATTATAGGAAGAGGAGTCGGAAGTGTTATAGCTGAATCGCTAATCTCTCCCTGATAAAAGGTTTCCCTCCATTGATTATTGGTTAACCCTGCAGGTACCCCCAAGTCATTTATAAAATATGATGAAAATTTATAATTATTAGCATGCCATGTTTGATCTATGTAATCATTAGAAACTCCCTCTTGGCTAGTTCCTCCCCAATTAGTTTCCCAAATGTAAGACCTAAAAGTTATATCAGAAGGAAGTGTCCACACACTTGGTCTCGCATGTTGGTATAAAATAGGTTCTGATATCCATGAAATTTCATCAACATGGGCTTCAATAACTTCGTCCCTGTCGCTATCAAAAAAATCTCTTGGAAATATAGAGTAAAAAGGAGAACCCAAAGACAATGTATCAGCTCCGCCAATAACACTCATTCCTTTTATTCTAAAATTAGATTCTGTCCAATTTAAATACTCACTATTATTTAGTAAATTTTTCGAAACAAGCCCTAGATATCTAGCATTATCTCTCTCATCTGTGCCGATTTGTCCGATGTCGTCGGCCATTATTGTGAAATGCTTTAAGGGTCCTGTTATGGTTACGGTTTTGTCGCCTGCATCTTGATATATGTGTTTAAAGAAATATATTCGATATGTTCCATTATATTTCCAAGAATCTCTGGGGCCAATCTGCTCATTTAATTCTTTAGTTTCTTCTACATAGGAATCTGCATTGTTTACATTAGCATCTGTAACGTCTCCATCTCCCCAATTAATAGAAACTCCATTTGGTATACCAAATCCATCATTTGTTTGAATATATTCCACCTCACTAGTTGGACTAGGTAAAGCCATGTTTTCCCAATCTTCTTGAAGTTCGAGATCGCCCGCAACCAATGCTATTGTAACTTGGTTTGTTCCAGCGTTCCAATTATACATTTGTGTAATATTGGAAGGGTCATCATTGAACATATTTATTGTATGTACATCTGAATCCATCCTGCTTGAAGTTGCAAACTCTCCTTTGTACGAGCCTAGGCCAAAACTAGCATATGCATTTTGATATTCTCCTGAATCATAATATTCTAGAGTAATAATCGTGTTTCCTGGCACACTTTGATCAAAAGGTGCTGGATCAATTATATCTGGATATCCGTCGAAGTCACTATCCAAACTGTCTCGAAAAGAATCTGTTCCTGGGTCGTATGGATCATTATACTCTCCATTGGGAACCAATCCTATTATATGATTGAATTTTTGAAAAGGAGCGGAGCTCAATACCTCGTCATTTCCTTCGGTATACTTTCCTCTAATTTTTGTAAAACCATCTTGCAGTGGATCGTAACTCATAATAACCCATTTACTTCCAAACCCCCCCTTGTAATGGCCTAAGTTTGATTTTGGAGCAGGATATTCTTCGTATTTACTCGAATCAATCGCTGGAATATCTATTACTGATTCATATTCAGATTCTAATTCTGCCTGATAAAATTCGGTATCCTTAAAATCATCGCCATCAATATAAAGCGCATATGTACCCTTTACTCCAAGTAATTTTTCAGTTTCTCCAATTGGATATTTGTCGATAAGTTTGCCCTCATCTTCTCCCTCTCTTATTGGATGGAATACTATTACTCCATCTGAAGTTTCTCCATTAGTTTTCTGGGCAGTAAAGTATAGTTTGTTTTCTTCCCAACCTCGGTTTGTTACAGAAGTCCATGATTGGTCTACATGCATTATTCTAGGAGTTATTTTGTGGAAAGTAGTGTTTCTTTCCCCCCTGGGCAAGGAGGGGTATTCTAAATGCCTTGCATATGTTGGCTCTTCTGCTGTTCCACCAGTAATTATCAAATCGACAGTAGGAGACATCCCTGCATTTGGAGCCTTGAATGCAAACCCAGAAAAGTCGTTATTATCATGCACGCCATAATTAATAGAATCTCCACCCACATCGACGGTGTCGCCAGTTTTTACAAAATAAATATTATCTTTATCTACTTTAACAACCATGCATATATTACTTGGAGTAATAGTTGTGGTAGAATTATTGGTCGTGTTTGTTGTATATGTAATGTTAGCTGTTGAAGAATCTAAGACTATTAATGATCCAGGCCTCACAAAATCTTGAGTGTCGTAAGAATAAGACCACTTATAATACAATCGAATCAAATATTGAGTGCTTCCTCCTATTACATAATTCATAACACTATCTGCAGGTATGGTTCTATCCGCGTCTTTGTACAAACTTAAGCTACTTAATGGACTTGTTCCTGCATTAAAATCAGCACTCCATTTTGGGTAAAAAAGAGTTAAAGATACTTGTTGACGATTTGTTACGTTCCAACCAGCAAAAAATATTTCAAAATTATTTGTTGAATTTATAGCATCTCGCAAGGTATTTTCTAGATTTGAATAATCAATATCAAAGTAACTAGGATCCATTTCTGGAAATGGCTGAGTGATTGTAAGCATGTCATCAACCCATGCCTCTAATCTTTGCGTGATTTGGTTTGACTCTACAGCATTTACATCCAATACCTCAATACCCAATACTAATATTAAAATATTTTGCTCTTCTAATTCTATAGCTTGAACTTGCGATCCGTCTGTGATGTAATATCTTTCGCCAAGAACTTCAGTGCCATCAGCAATAATATATATTTGAGCTGGCTCGGACTTTACATTTTTATTTTTAATCGAAAAATCAAACATTGGGTTACCACCCATTTGCTGGATGTAATTTCCTAGAAATCTTAGATGTATATCTTCTTCTACACCTTGCCATCTAAGCATCAATGGATAACTGTGATCGTATTGTGTTGCATGATTCCAGTTATTATACTCAACAAATGGAACAGGAATATGAACCTCATCTTTTTCGGTCAATTTATTTTCTGACAATAAATTATAAGGGTAAGATTTGGTCTTAACATCGTACACTTCAACATCTCCGCCACCACCTTCCCCAAGACTTACATTTTTACTATGGAATCTTGCTGGCCTACCAGCGTCTCCCGTATCGGAGAGTTGCTCTGAAATTGTTAAATATTTATCTGCTATTTTCGGCCCAAATAAAAATGGAGATTGATTTGCATATGTCTTATTGGTAATAGCATAACGTGGATTTGTCGGAGAAACTGCATAATCTTTTATATTTAATGTTTCTATATAATTATATATTTCTAATTTCTCGGCTTCAGTAAAATCAGCGGATCTTTTCTCAAATTTAAAAATAACTAATGGAAATTTGCCGTAGGCTCCTTTGTATTTATTGTAACTAAATAATTTAGATTCGCTATTATAATATTTTCCTAAATGAACAAAAAAGCTCAATCTATAAACATCCAGTGGTGTTGGATCATCTATATTTCCATCCGAAAGTTCCATTTTTATATGAGATGTAAAAACTTCTAGTCCGTTTGTCTGCGTTATGTACTTCTGAATACCTTTTCCGTCTTGAAATAAGTCTGGAGTTGGTGAAAAAGTTCCATTAAATCCTCCAGTATAATTTCCTGCATCAGAAATTACAGTAACTATATTTTTGTATGCATTAACTATTTCAAATTTATCGGTTTCCTGATTTAAACGTAGGTGGGTGGATCTAGTGGAATATGTATTTGTAGGGATTCCATTAAGGTGATTCCATTCATTTTCTTCTTCTTCATAAGAGAAATATCCAAAGCCAGATATTGCATCATCATAATTTGTGTCATTGTCGTCGTAGGGCAAATTTACTATTAAAGATTTGCCAACATCCCAAGATCCGTTAAAATCATAGGAATCCTGCCCTCCATCATTCCTCCAAGACCATGTGTTGTAATTCGGAGAATGATCCATCTCAAACCAACTTGCATAAATTTTCCCTGCTGGTTTCATAAAAAAATCTGGATCCGTAATGTCTTCTTCTCCGAAAGCTACCAAGATTTGATTAAAATTATTCCATTCAGTATCGTCTTCATAAGGAATATAAAGCCCATTGGTTGTATCTTCGTAAGTTCTGTATGTGGATCGCCCAACTTTTCTTACATTTGTTATGTTTAAACTTTTAAACCAAAAATCGGCAGAATTTAAAAGAATAGTTTTAGAAACTTGTGATACTTTAAAGTCATTCAGATAAGAATTGATAATAAACTCATCCATGTATTCAAACAATTTAATTTCGCTAAATTTCCAAGATGTTATATCAATTGGAAACGATGTTGTTGTGTTATAAAAACAACTCTCTACACTTTTAGTTCCTACATCAACGATGCCTTCTAAATCCAAATTAGCTGTTATGGTTGAAGACTCGAACATGTCTTTTACAGAATATGCACTGTTAAGTACCTTTGGCAGCTTTAATCCAGAAATAATGCTTCCTTGAAACATTTTTGTAAAATCAGGAGACTCTAATTGAATACTTGACAAATCTAAATTAGGCACATTTGCATTATAACAAAATTTTGTAAAATCAGCATTCTTGTCGATTCCTCTCTGATTAATTAATCTTATTAAATAATTTAAGTCTTCACTGTTTACAGTTTGACCTGCAAAATATTTTGTTAAATCTTTTATCTTTCCTAAAGAGCTGGACCTTCCAATATGGGCTACAACTCCAGCAGCCAAAAGTCTTTGCTGTAAATCTAAAGTTGGCAAGCTGGTTCCATTGAAATATAGCACGGGCTTATCTCCGTTTACAAACTCATATAAATCATCCAACTCTGAAGTAGAGATGTTTCTAGCAGCCTCCAAATAATTTATCTGAAAGTTTAGGCTTCCTTCAGTATATGCAGATATTCCTACAACGCTTCCCGCTGTTATTATATCACCGTTTTCGAAGGTTTTGTCTTTTAAAAATCTAATCTCTACCCCTACTTCAAAATCAACAGAGCTTTCTGCAAAAATAACTGTTGTGTCTGTAGGATCTAATGCTCTTTCTACTATTGCAAATTCATCAAACTTAGCATTATATTTTGCTAGATTTGCTTGCTTTATTTCCAATTGACACCCAGATCTCTCGGCTAATTCTGCCAAATTTTCTGCGATGCCATTTGTTATTTGATAATTACTATCAAAAACAATTTTTTGCAAATCCGAGCTTATTCTTGAGTTTGCAAAAATTTGCTCCATGATTTCAGCATTAGAGAAATCGCTAAGTGCGATATTGAAACTTCTATGATCTAAAATGTTGACCAAATTAGCAAATGTATTAACCATTACACTTGGATTACTAATTGGCTTGTTGAGACCAGATATTGTATCAATCGAAGATCCGTCAAAAGTATGATACCATTTGCAGTCAATCCAGGATGGATAAGAAATGTTCTTGATTCCGAAAGAGAATGAACTTTTATATGCGGCTAAATAATTTTTTGCCCATTTATCTTTATTTCTAGAAAAAGATTTTAATTCATTATTTTCATTAAACCAATCTTCATGTAATCCAAAACTTTTGACATCCCCAAGTACAACAACTTCAAAGACATCGCCTCTTTGAATTTTATTCTCTTCAAGTATAATCCATTGATTGTCTAAAGAATAAGTTAAATCATTAACTTTATCATTTGCCTCCCAGCCGCGACCATGCAAATTAAACTTTACTTGATTAGTGTAGTAATCATCATCAATTTCAAGATCTGCGTCATCTACATAAATAGTTCTTTCTCCTTCTTGTAAATCTTCGCAGTCCCCGTAAGCAAGACATTTTGCCAAATTGGCATCACTTGATTCCAAAGACCAGTTGTCTCTCCATGGATTGTACGGATGCCTCCACCCGTTGTATGATGAAAATCCAGCGGCATTTGCAGTCCAGTACATTTGTCTTGCGCTAAATTTGGTGTTAGGTTCTAAATTTACAACAGGCAAAACATCACTAGATCTATCTAATGAGTTCCATAATATTGTTGCTCCGCCTGGGCCTACGTGATTAATTGGCAAGAATATCTTCTTAGGCATCCAAGAGTTTATATATAACTCTTTGTGACCATCTTGAATATCTATAAATTGTAACGGAAATCCCATTCCTGGATGATTTGTACAATATACATAAAAATCTAGTTTTGTGGTCGTCCTGAATTCCTTAAGTCCAGGGTTTTGTGGGTCTGGAGAGTAGTTTTCTCCACCCAAGGTATCAGCCATTTTGAAATAACATTTTGTAGTTTTTGTTGCCAGATCTATTTCTACTTCACTATATAAATCTCCGCCTCCGTGCGTGCCATCATTGGTTGTGCTTATTCCAACTGGATGATCTGGAGCATCGCTCCAGTCTATTGTTAATACAGCTCCAGGCATTAACTCCTGAAAACCTTTTGTTGCTATTGGAGTGGTCTCAAATTTGTATGTATATTTGCCAGCGCTCTCGCTCAACTTTATCTGCTGACACTTGAACTTATTGCCAACATTTAAACCATTTGAATCCTTAATTCCTTTGTTTGGATTTGGCCCACCCAAATGATCTGAATCAAATAAAATTCTTAATTTTCTTTGAGCTAGATCTAATGATTCGTATCTACTTAATTTATCATCTGATTCTTGCAACCCAGGAGTGTAAGATACTAAATCTGCCGAAGTTATATCATCAGCAATTGCTGTGGTTTGTATCAGGTATGATTGAGTTTTTCTCCTAAAATTCACACTTCTTCCTATTCTTGTAGAAGTCCCCGCATCAAATGTATCGTTTTTCCACAAAACAAAAACTAATTTCAGAGGCTTGGTTCCTAGCCAAGACTCAATGTCGCCAGGTGTAGCATTAAATGAAATAGAGTTTCCAGAAATAGTCCACGGCAAATATTGAAAATATACTGAAAGCCCTGTTTTCTCTTTATTAAAACTATATGTTTGGGAATTTTGATCTAAATCAAAATTATATCCAATGCCACCTCCTAATGGAAACTTTATTTGATAACCTTTAAATTTCGTTTTTCCATCAAACTCTTTCAAGTATAAAGGGTAACTTTTACTTACTGTATCTTTGGATGCTATTTCTCCCGCACGAGAAAAAATCCTCCAAGAGGCATAGGCTTTTGTGGTAGAGTTTTCACCATGATAAAACAGCCCCTGATCAGGCATTCCTGACAATTTTGTATCGGTGTACCAATCCTCTACATTGAATACTGCATTTGCATCCATTAATACGGCATCCATGTGCATGGCGCCTGTAGGCATTCTCAAAACTTCTTCTGGCAGTTTTGATAAATCAATAGATAGATTATTTAATTTTAGCCAAATTGGGTATTTTCTGGGATTATTAAGTCCAGACTGAACAGACCCCCCTTCTGCGACCTCTATATCAAAACTGTCAAATGTCATCCATTCTGACAATGGAGGCATAGTCTCATCGAATGGGTAATTGCTTTTTGTTAAATTTGTTTTTGCTTCTATAGCTGCAGTATATTCCCTGCCCTCTGCTTTTGCGATGCCTCCCGCTTGATAATAATTTTTTTGATTTAAAGATATATTATATACATCACTCAAACCCTTTGAAAAAACTAAACTTTCTACATAAGAGTTATCCTCTCTTACATTATAATTTACATTATTTAAATTTCCGTCCCATTCTTTAATATTTAATAAATTGGCGATTCTGTGCATTGGTTGACAAAAACCCCTTGTAGAGTATTGAATTATTTCATCCTCGCCTTCTTCATTAATAATTTGTTGTGTAACAATCTCTGCTGCAAAAGCCTGTCCAGCGATCCTCCAATGTTTTTCTGTCCCTTTGTTTCCATCTGGATCAAGTGTTTGAGCTTTTAAGGCTGCAAGAACACTACTCTCAGATAATGAGCTTGTATCTACTTTTTGTGCAACATGCGGTCCGAAGTCATAATAAGTGTGGGATGTCGTCGCTCCTATGCCCAAATCTTGCATGACTTCAGTCAATGTTTTTGTCCATTTTCCATTTACATCTGCAGTTCGATTTAATTCTTTTAATATAGCTTCGTCTTGAGGCACAATTAATTTGTGAGGTGATCCGTCGCTATTTCTTACAAATGTATTTGTGTATGCATAAATTACAGACCCTGAATCTCCCGACATTATTGTATTCTGACAAAATAAAGAGCCTTCAGAGACTTGTGAGTTTTCAGGATCTTCGATGTTATCAAGAGTTGTTGAATATCTAAGATCCCAATCTTGATCTGCAATAACAAACGCCCCTCTTATCCATAAATATTTTATCACCCCTCCTTGCGAATAAGCAACCTTAACCCCATATGCGGGCCCAAGGTTTCTAATTCTGTTATTATTTTCGTGACTATTATGAAACCCAGAACTTCTTCCAGAGAAAACCATTAGAGGCTCGTCTTTTTTTCCTCCGCCAACGTCGGATATGTAATTATATGCGATGCTATCTTCGAGAAAAAAACTAAAATCATCCGCATCCATAAATTTTGCGGCTTGGTTCATTAATGGATTCGCGTCATCTCCAGCAAGCTTCCATGAATCAATATTTACCTTTGATGCTTTTATTGCAATCAATGCGGCATCACATGCAACATCTTCCGCTGTAAAAAGATCTGCGCTAGTATCTGTTCCAATGATGCCGAGAGGTACTGATTTTTTTACGATTCCAATTTGGTCATCTTCTGTCCATGCATCTCGATTTTGTTGGACTAAATCTCCGTGATAAACTTTTTTGCCCAATATGTTCGCTGAGTATTCTCCAACCCTTTTGTTAGTTACAAATAAATTTTTTGAAACCACATGTCCATTAGTTAATGCGCATAAAGAATTATCATCTTTATCAACAACTAAGGCTCCAAGGGTTCCTACAGCTCCCTCCATGCCTTCCGCTCCAATCACTATGCCGCTTTTTATGTGATCATTTTTTTGATTTTGTGGGGTAATGTCCCTTAAGTCTTCGGCAGCACATCTTGTATAAATTTGAGTCCACAATAAAGATCCATCCTCTGTTTGGTTTACCTCGGCATTTTTCCAATTTTCAACCGCCCTAGGGCTTTCTTCGGCATGAGCCATTGTCTTTGGTGATATTGAATAATTAACCCCTGATGATGGATCAAGAAACCCATCCAACATATAATGTGGATAGTTTTTTGATAAACTTGCTTGATCTTTAAATTGGTCTATTGAGCTATTACCTCCTTGATTTAAATATCCATCTATAAGATTTCCATCTAATGTAACTATTCTAGTTTCTTGAACATCTACCTTCATTACTCCAATTCCTGGAACATCTATCTCCGTAGGCAAAACTTCTGAATCTTTAAGTTCTGATAGAGGTTTTTTCTTTGGTAATCCGAAAACTACACAATTTTCTGTACTGCTTCCTTTTTGAGCTTTATCTAAACATATAGAATGAAACTGATCTCCATATTTTTCAATAATTTGATCAAATAATGCTTGTTGTCGTTTTATTAGTTGATTGGACTTTAATTCTTGATTCATATTAAAAATAATTTATATTGTACCATAATTAACAAAAACCGTGTCATACGGCTGGAATGGATGGAGGTCAGGACAACTCAATTCATCTTTTATTTTTACATTTAAATTTTCGTAAATATCTGTTGGGTTTACTATCGCATTTGGAACTAATATCGATGGGGTGGTTATACCTGTATAATTTAATGCATACTCAGATTTATCAGACAGATCTCCAAACATTGCCGTATAGTTTGTATTTTTTACAACATTATAGCTTCTTGGGTTTTGTTGATATAAATTCTCCAAATTCCATCTCCTGAAATAAAATTGATGTTTTAAGTCATCCAGCCCTGAATCCGCAAACATTTCAGTAATGTCTGTCAATACATTTGTAGTAGGATTTTCTGTGGTACTCAAAAACCACTCTCCAACTTGAGCGAAATCCATGGTTGTATTTCCCTGGAACATCGCTCTGCATTTTTTTAATGATGTTCTAATTTTTGGACCCCAGAATTTAATCAATCCAGAGTCTATTCCACAGGACCCAGCGAACATTCTTGATGCATCTTCTAATGCAGATGCATTTCTGAACATGTTTAGTATCCTTTCTTTAAAATTAACTGCATTCTCGAACATTGATCTAGCACTCTTTACTGCGGGCAAGGTAATATTAGTTAATTGGCTAGCAACTGGATTTATGTTTGCATTTGTAATTTTAACTTTAATATTGGTTGAAGCGAATGTATAGTTAGCCTCTTCTACCAAACTTGTATCTGCAAATCTAAAATTTATATCCGTATCTGCTTGCGGAGATATGGCATTAACAAATAAATAATTTAAATTCTCTGGAATAACTTTGGCCCAGTTCATGTCATATATCCCACTTGAATTTTCCATATATATTCCATCTATTTTTGCCTTTATCGTCGCTGTTCCAGCACTCCATAAAGAAAACAAATATTGACTGTTTATTTTTTCCGATGTCTTGGCGAACGCATAAGATAAGTCTATAGTATCAATTGATCCATCTAAATTATTTCTATTGGGTATTCTTATATTTATGTTATTTCCCAGATTATTTAGGTCAGCATTATATGCATATCTAGAAAAATCAGGGCAAAACTTTAATGAAGTTCTTGTGACATGAGGAAATAACATGTGTAGACTTGCCCCAGTTAAAATTTTTACATTTTCAAAAAACCCAGAAAGAGATGTTGGGGCAATATTTCCCATACCTATATCAGACCATTTTCTCATGTCAGAAGCTAATATAGTAGCATCTTTAAACATATTTTTTAAACTAGCCTTTCTTTGTCCAACAAAAGTATCGGGCACACTTGAGTTTCCAAACATATTTTGTAAATATGAATTAACATAGCATCCTTCGAAAATTCCATCGAAATATTTACAGTTACTAAAATGCCTCATAAATTTATTGTGCATAGTCAGCTCTTTTGTGGTAGGCGTTCCAATCATTCTTCCTGCAAGCATCTGTTTTGCTGATATAATATTGTTTGGCTGAAGCCAGCTTGGCCAATTGAATATATTTTCGTCATTATTGGTCTCACTTTTTATCCCAGTATTGATAATATCTCCGTCTGCTTCTTCAAGGAAAGAGAAAGCTTTGTCTGCGCTGATTAATGTTGTTTGAGTAGTCCATGCCACGCAATTATTGTAATCTAATGGACAGTTCTGAAAGCAGCCATCCAGCCTAACTAGAGAGTCTATGCCCCTAAAGAGACCCCATAGTTCTCTGTATGTATAGGGGCCTACTCCACCACCAACATCATCTTTTGTCCAATTTACAGAATTACCAGTGGATGGTATTTCTCCTCTATTTACAGTCTTAGCTTTCCAAGTTTTTCCATCATAAAACACCTTTTCATTAATTTTATACTCTGTTTCTGAATTCCAATCTATTGAGCTATCAAAAGACTCTAGACTCTGGCAATTTTTGAAAGTATTTACAAAAAAACAGACTCCGTCTGGATCGTAAGCTATGCTTGAATTTTCGTAAGGAATATATCCGTCTTCGTAACTAGAATCTGCATAGTTTGATGTTAATCTAAATACTTGCAGTCCAGTTAATTTTTTTAAATATTTAAAACCTTCAAACTCGCCCTGCCCATGAATAAATGTACGAACCATGCTTAATTCTTCGAATGCTTCGGGGGTTGCGCACTGCCCTCTTTCTCTCGAGTCGGCAAGACATAATTCTAAATTATGTTTAGTTCTAAATTTTGATATACTTAAAGCCCCATTTGGCAACAAGAAAGGATCTTTCACCACATCTGCTGGCTGCCCAAAACCACCTTCTATCCTAATAGAATACTGACCAGGAAATTCGTATTTTTTCCAAATTGTAACACACTCGCCTTCAGGTGATGCACCATTTTGCCTGTCCCATGCCACAGATTCGTGATTATAACTATCAATTACTTCTGCAGGTGATCCATCTCCCCAGTTAACCCAAATTAAAAAAGACTCGCCATTGAAATATTTTGGCTTCCCTAATGGTATTCCCACAAAATCAGTGTTCTCGACGGTCTTAAAAACTAAATTATTATTTGCCATAGTATCCTATTCATATATTACACGTGCGAGTTTTTAATTCATGTTTTTTTTAAAAAAAATATATGTGTATGTATTTTATATATGAAATTACATAAATCTTTAATGATAATTTTTATTGTCTTAATGCTTGGTTGCAATTCTATCCCTAAGCCAGGTGTTGAAAAAATTCAACAAAATAAATCTTTTGATCAAAAATTTGAGATAATAAATCCTAACCGAAAAGCTCCAATTGTTTCTACTTTGGGAATTATTTTATTCACATTAACACTATGCACCTTGACAAGAAAAAATGGTAATAAATAATTACATAAATAATTCTTACAACAAATTAAGATTCAATTGGAAAAATTGTTCTAAAGAATTACATGAGCTTAAAAAAATAGAAAAAATTGCCTTTAAGAGTTTTCATGACGAATTAATGAAAGAAGTTGATAAACTGGGATTGGAAAGCCCGTTTTCAGCTAAACCAAAAAAACACAAAAATAAAGATTTAATCATCAATGAAGATGAATTCAAGAAAGCATTTCGAGATGTGGCCAAGCAATGTCACCCAGATGCAACCAAATCAGATTCTTACGAAGTTTTTAATAAATTAATTGAAGCAAAGGATTCTGGTGATTTAGCAACAATTATTGACATAGGAAAAAAAGAATCTTTCGATATTGATGAACTAACAATATTTCATCTCGATATACTAGAAAAAAACCTGAAGGATCTTGAGGCTGAAATCAATGAGATAAGAAGCTCTATTCATTGGCTTTGGTACCATGAAACCAATAAAAATAGAAATTTGATTATATCGAACATTATTAATCAAATAAAAAAATCTAAAAAATAGTTTTTTTGGTTTTTAAATTCATTGAACCAATCTTTATATCTTGCAAAAATTGTTGGTAATTTTTTATATCTATAAATGTTCTTTCAGTGTTTGACCCACTCTCAAAAGGTATAAGATAGTATTTCAAATAAGTCTCAGGCAAAAAGCCCAATATTTGATTGTAGTTTTTTCCGAAATGAGCGATATCTTGAAGGCATGTATTTGACCCACTCGTAAATTCGCATACAACAGCATTTTGACCTTTTTGTATAGATATTATGTTAGCGAATGCGCCTCCGTGAGGCCCGACAATCACCTTCGCCCTTTTAAATAGATCCATTTGCTGCCTTATGCTCATTTTTTCACCTCTTGGATTATTGCCGTCAAATATTTTAAAAATCAAATTTTGGTCATCACAATATCTCTTGGATAATTCTATTATTTTTGCCTCATTATCTTCTTCCATTAATCTTCCATTCAAGACATTACCTCCCTTATTTCGTGTGCAATATAAAAATAAGTTTGCTTGACATGGTTGATTAATTGAATCAACCAAATTTTTAATTTTTCTTACATCATCTATATTTCTCCTAAACACTCCTTCTAGCTCAAATGTTATTTTTTTTGCAAAAAAACATTCCGAATTTGAAACAAAAATTATTTTTTTAAATTTCGGCTTTACGCTGTGAATCAATTCGCTTAATTGTTTTGTTTTCGGAACAAATATAACATCATAATCAGATTCGCTATCGAATCTTAAAAGAGTTCTTAGCGAGTCAGTCCAGCAATGAGAGAATGTTTTGTTGAATTTTAAATTTAAAATACAAGCATTATTAAAAAACCCTAATCCCTCTGGAGTTCTTCTCCATTTTTGCTCTAGTGAAATTGATAAAACACTTGAACTTTTTGTTTCATTTTGCCATACTCTTACAGCTGTTTCGTGATTGAAAACTAATACCTCTTTTTTGAAATTAGGTTTTTTTGAGTAATTTTTTTTGACTTCGTTTAGATTTTTAACAACTTCTTTTTCGTTGTAATTTTCTTCTGTTTTTCCTACTATATCCATATATCATGTGTAATATAAATATATTAAAGTCTTTAACTCAAAAGTCTACTTGAGTAACAATAATTTATTTAATGAATAAAAAAAGAACTAAAAAAAACGAAAGCTTAATTTTAAATTCTAACGTCGACAAGTTTCATCTAAACAAAGTTGCATTCACAGAAAAGCAAAAAAAATTTTATGATATAGCATCAGATGAAAATACAAAAATAATGTTTATTTCTGGTCCTGCGGGAAGTTCTAAAACATTCATATCTGTATACAGTGCCCTAAGAATGCTTTCCTCTAATTCTGAACTTGATCTAATATATGTCAGGACTATTATTGAGAGCGCCGAAAAAGGTTTGGGGGCTTTGCCTGGAGACTTAAATGAAAAATTCAATCCATATATGATACCCCTGATTGAAAAACTTGACGAAGTTTTACCAAGAAACGACACCTCTAAAAAGGAGTTAATTGAAAGTGGCAGAGTTGAGGCAATGCCTATAAATTTCCTTAGAGGAGTTTCTTGGAAAGACAAAATTATCATAATGGACGAAGCTCAAAATGCAACATTTAAAGAACTTACAACCTTAGTAACTAGAATAGGCGAAAACTGCAAACTTTTTATTTGTGGAGACTTGCTTCAAAGTGATATTAATGGAAGGAGTGGTTTTGGTGACATGATGAATTTATTCGACGACAATGAAAGCGAAGAGTCTGGCATTTATTGTTTTCGATTCAATATATCGGACATTAAAAGAAGTGAAATCTTAAAGTTTATAATTAAAAAATTAAGCAATCATAAAAATGAAAAATAAATATAAATTGCCAGAATTTGTTGTTGAAGAAACTTTCTCAACATACAGTCAATCTCAAGACTGGGGGGTATCATCTTTAAACATTCCATCTATATGGAAGGAAACAATGGGAGAGGGCATCATAATTGGTGTCATAGATACTGGCATGCCTGAACATCCCGATCTCGAGGGTAATTTAATAGAGGGCAAAAGTTTCATAGATAATGAATCCATATTGGACAAACATGGGCACCAAACTCATTGTGTAGGCATTATATGTGCTAAAAATAACGAGTTTGGAGTGGTTGGAGTCGCACCCAAATCAAAATGCTTATGTGTTAAAGGTTTAAGCAATCAAGGCAGTGGAAGCAGCAAGGGGATATCTGAGGCTATTTATTATTGCATATCTCAAAATGTTGATTTAATTAGCATGTCCCTTGGTTCACCAACACCTAGCCCAGAAATACAAGCAGCTATCAGAAAGGCTTACTTGAAAAATATTCCAGTTATTTGTGCGGCTGGAAACAGCTCTTTCTCTGGTGTGAATTACCCAGCTGCTTTTGATGAATGCATTGCAGTCGCTGCATACTCCGAAAATAAAAAGATAGCATACTTCTCTTCGAGAGGCAAGCAGGTTGAAATTGCCGCCCCTGGAGTTTCTGTTCTTAGCACATATAAAAACAAATCTTATGCAAAGCTAAGTGGCACATCTATGGCATGTCCTTTCGTAGCAGGAGTTGTGGCTTTATTGATGTCAAAAAACAAAAAAGAAAAAATAAAATTATCTATTGAAGAAATTAGAGAATTAATAAAAACAACTGCTGATGAAATGGGGGCTCCTGGCAGGGACAATGACTGGGGTTACGGGATTATTGACGCAGATCAAATGATTATAAATATTGCAGACCCCAAACCCGAACCCGAACCTAAACCCAAACCCGAACCCAAACCCGAACCCAAACCCGAACCTAAACCCGAACCCAAACCCGAACCCAAACCCGAACCTAAACCCGAACCTAAACCCGAACCTAAACCCGAACCTAAACCCGAACCTAAACCCGAACCCAAACCCGAACCTAAACCCAAACCCGAACCTAAATCTAATTGGTTTAGAAAATATCTTGCATGGATAGCTACATCATTAGTGTGTTTTTTAATATTTCTTATGGCGGTTTCTTTGAGATCTTGTAACAAAGAACCCCTCCCTTATATAGATCAAGATGGTAATGTAGACTGGGATAAAAAATATGAATTGGAAAAATTTTTAAAAAAATAAAAAAATATAGAAATATACATTATTCAATTTATACTATTTAGTGTATATCAAATGACAGAAATAATCATAGCTCTAATCTCTTCTGCGACAACTATTCTATCAACATTTTTTGTTTTAAGATTTAACTCAAAAAATAGACAAAAAGAATTGCTTGAAATTATTTCTAATCCAAATTTTCATACAGTTAAACTTTACATAAAAAATAAACCTTCAAGAAATGAGAGGTCCTCTGCTAGTTTTAAAAATAATAAATCCAAACCTAGCATAGACTACTCTATAGATTGGAATGAAAATTTAAATTTAAATGAATTTGATGAGTCTAAAATGAACACTTTAACTAAATCAATAGAAAGGTTAATATATGGGTAAAATATATTGCTCTAATTGTGGATTCAAAAACGAATTCTCTTCTCACAGACCTTCATTTTGTTCATCATGTGGAAATCCGCTTGGAGGAATTCCTTCTGCTGTACCAAATTCACATGCAAAATCATTTACAGATGAATCTTTATCTGATTCTACTCATGTTCCCAAAATAAGAAATCTTGAATATGAAGTAGAGTACGAAAAAAACAAATATAAAGGCTCTGATCTTATAGATTCATAAATTATGAGTAAAGACAAGAATTTGTCTTTTGAAGACATGTATGAAGACATATCTGTCGAGATTAAAAAAAGAAAAAACAAATGGAGACTGACCTCAATTTGTTGGATGGACTTCGAGGATGTTTCACAAATAATAGCTGTTCATATACATAAAAAATGGGATCAATGGGATCAATCGAGACCTCTTTTACCTTGGGTAAATAAATTAATAACAAATCAACTCAAAAATTTATTAAGAAACCATTATCATAGTTTTGTGAAGCCATGCGTGGGGTGCCCTTTTAATACTGGTTATGCGGAAGAAGATATATCTTGCGATTGGACAAAAAGTGGAATTCAGGATAAAACCTGTCCATTATATAAAAAATGGGAAAAATCAAAAAAGTATGCTTGTAATATAAAAATACCAGTTTCTATTGATGCGGCAGGAAACAGTCGGGTAGAAAATGAAAATAGCATTGACAATATAGATTTTTTTGTTCAAAAAATCAACAAACTTCTTAAAGAAAATTTGACAGCCAGACAGTATTCAATATACAAAATGTTATTTATAGATGAAATGGAAGAAGAGGAAGTTGCCGAATCACTTGGCTATAAGACTACAGAAAAGGGAAGGAAGGCTGGATACAAGCAAATTAAAAATTTAAAAGTAAAATATAAAAAAATAATTTCAAATTTAATTGAAAAAAAGGATATATTACATTAATTATGTTAAATGACGCTCAAAAAGATTTTATTGATAAAAATTATCTTCACATACCAGACATTGATCAGTTAACTAGATCTTTATTTAAAGACGATTCTCTAGACGGTAGAAATAAAGAAGGCAAGGCTGTTGCTTCATACATGCTCGAAAAAGGTTATGGTTACAAAACCAAAGTTCACAAAAAAGTAGCTAAAATCACCCTTACAGACGACCAGAAAAATTTGATCACAGAATATGCAATGGATGACCTGAACAGCCTGCAAATAGCCCAATTAATATTTCAAGACAGAAATGTTAAAAATTTAAGTATGGAACAAAGGACTGTGTCTGATTTTCTTAAAACAAATTCTCCAGACTTCATTAAACCATCTTTTGATAAAGAGATGGAAAAGGATTTATATTGTCCACCCAAATCAGATGTTAAAGTAATAAAAAAAATAAATGATCATGCACAAGCTGATATTGGCCCAGATATTTCAAACTTAAAAAAGAGCGAAAAGGATTGCGTAGAAAATTTAAAAAAATGCTTGTCTTCTCCAAGGTTTGTGAGCTTAATGAATACCTATAATAATGAAGATGCCGTTTTATTTGAATCAGAATTCATTAGGGCTATATGGAATAAGCCAGATCTTACGGTAGATGAAGTAAATCTTTACATCAATGTTTGTGTCGATTATATCAACTTAAAAACCATTCAGAAAAACATGGAAAAATTAAATGCCATGTTTGACTCATGTGAAGACCAGACTGAAATGTCTGTGAAGCTAGCAGAGATATTAAAAGCCAAAAGCGCGGAATATCATCAATGCGAACAAAGGCAGGAGTCCTTAATTAAAAAATTAAATGGAGATAGAGCTGTTAGAATGAAGAATAGGGAGGGTCAATTTGCCTCTGTATTAAATATAGTACAATCATTCCAAGAGTTTGAAGAAAGACAAAGAATGATAGATATTGCAGAAAAACAAAAGATACTGGTGGAAAACGAAGCAGATAGACTAGAAAGCATGGATTCCTGGAAGGCAAGGGTTATGGGGTTAAGAAGAGAAGATGTTATATAATGAATATCGAATGCAAACTTTGCGACAAATCTTTTTCTTCCCATAAGGGCTTACATTCTCACCTTTCGCGAACTCATGAAATTTCTCAAAAAAAATATTATGAGAAATTCTACCCTAGATTTTCAAAACTTTACAACAAAAAAATAAAATTTAAAAATGTAAAAGATTACTTTGATACAAACTTTTCAAGCGATGAGGAAATGAGAGATTGGTTAATGTCCACCGATCACAAAATTGCAGCCGAGTACATCGATGTTTTATATAAAAAAAGAATAGAAGAAAAACAAATAAAAAATGCTTTATGTTCTATCGAATTAAGTTTGTCAAGTCTTCCTGGCATAAATTTATACAAACATTTTTTCAAAAGCTATATTTCTTACTGCAAAAATTTAAATTTAAATTTTAATTTTTCAAAATTTATTCCAAGCGATTTTTTTGATTTTGAGTACAATGATGAATTTAATATTTTTATTGACAGTAGAGAACAAAAACCTATAAAATATAAAAATTCTCAAATCATGAAGCTTGATTTTGGGGATTATGCCGTAGGCGGAGAACTATACGATTATACTTTTATCGATAGAAAAAGTGAGCAGGATTTCAAATCTACAATGAGCGGGAGTAATTTTGATAGATTCAAGCGAGAACTAGATCGAGCTCGCAGCTTCAACTCTTATATCTTTATGGCTGTAGAAAGCAGTATAGAATCTATAAATAAAAATAATCTATTTTCTCCACATAAATCCAAAATGCCATATATTTGGCACAACACAAAAGCTTTGGCGCAAAATTATCAAGATTGCTTGCAAATTTTATTTTTAAATAATCGCTCTGAGTTGAAAAATATGATTCCTCGTATATTATTTTATGGAAAAAAACTGTGGCAAGTAGATGTTCAATATTTTTTAAACAAACATTATGAAAGAAAATAAAACTTTGTGGTCTATAGATCTTTGTATAGATCTAAAAAATGTAAAAGCTTCTTTTTTTAAGGATAAAGCTATTAAAAAATTAGCTCAAAAAATGAACGAAAAATTAGACCCAGGCACAGAAATTATGGGTGTTGTGACTGAATTTGGACAACACAATGAAGACATGAAAGGATTTCGCGTAGTTCACGAAGGACAGAACATTTTAATTACAGGACATTTTGTTCAAAAAACAAAAAATGTATACTTGAATATACATTCATGCACTGGATTTAAAACTAATGAATTTTTAGAATTTTTAGTTAATGAAATTGACCCTGAGCATTTTACATGGAAGCGCATATATAGAGAATAATGAGCTGGGAAGAAGGGCTTCAATCTAGAAAAAAAAGGGAAAAATTCAATGAAGAACTTTCCAAGATTCAAGGATATATTGAAGATGAAGAAGAGGCCAAGGTTCTTCTTTATAAATTTTTAAAAGAAAATATTACATTTACTACTAGCCTTATAGCTGGCGTTGAATTATTTCCATTTCAACATATGGCAATAAAGGCAATGTTTGAGACTGACTACACTTTGGGGGTATGGTCAAGAGGTATGTCGAAATCTTTTACCACAGGAATTTATGCTTTCTTGGATGCCATTTTAAACCAAGGGGTCGAAATAGGCATTCTATCAAAGTCTTTCAGGCAGTCTAAAATGATTTTTAAAAAAATAGAAGATATAGCCGCAAAACCAGAGGCTAGTCTTTTGGCTCAATGCATTACTCACAAGTCAAAAAGCAATGATGAATGGTTAATGGAAATCGGATCATCTCGGATAAGAGCGCTGCCTCTTGGGGACGGATCAAAACTACGCGGATTTAGATTTCACAGGATAATAATTGACGAATTCTTGTTGATGCCTGAAAGAATTTATAACGAAGTTATTGTGCCATTCCTTTCTGTTGTGGAAAATCCTGTTGAAAGAGAAAGGTTGTATAATATAGAGAATAAATTAATAGAAAAAGGAAAAATGAAAGAGGAAGACAGGTATGTATGGCCAAATAATAAACTCATAGCCTTGTCTTCGGCCAGTTATAAATTTGAATATTTATATAAACTCTATGAACAGTTCGAGCTCTTAATTGATAAAAAAATACAAGAAGATGGCAATGCCACTAGATGCATTATGCAGTTTAGTTATGACTGTGCGCCAAAGAAGCTGTATGATGAAAATTTGATCATGCAATCAAAAGCTACAATGAGCCAATCTCAGTTCGATAGAGAGTTTGGGGCAATTTTTACAGATGATAGTTCTGGATACTTTAAAACATCAAGAATGGCGGCATGCACAATACCTGATGGAGATTCCCCTTCAGTAGAAGTTTCGGGAAATCCTGGAGATCAATATTTGCTTGCCTTTGACCCAAGTTGGGCCGAGTCGGAAAGCTCTGATGATTTCGCAATTCAAGTTTTGAAATTAAATAAAGATAGTAGGATTAGTACTCTTGTTCACAGCTATGCACTTGCTGGAACCAACCTTAAACATCATATAAAATATTTTCATTATTTAATAAAACATTTTAATATTGTAGCTATGGTGGGAGATTATAATGGAGGCGTTCAATTTATTAATGCATGCAATGAAAGTCAAATCTTTAAGCAGAGTCAAATTTCAATCAAGATGCTATCTTCTGATTTTGAGCGGCCAGAAAATTATTTAGACGACTTAAGGGTCGCAAGAAATGAATATGACTCCAATCAATATAAATATTGCATTTTGAGAAAGCCTACTAGTTCCTGGATTCGTATTGCGAACGAATTACTTCAGGCAAACTTCGACCATAAACGAATTTTATTTGCTTCTAGAGCGATTAATGAATCCTATACTAATCAAATACGCAAAAAAATACCGATCACCGATTTGAAGTTTATCAATACTGCAGAGCTAGAAGAAAAACAAAATAGCGGTTCTTTAATGATAGACTTTGTAGAGCATCAAAATGATATGATTAATCTCACGAAAGCCGAATGTGCTTTAATACAAATTAAAACCACTTCTCAGGGCACTCAAACTTTCGACCTTCCTGATACATTAAAAAGAACTACGGGTCCAAATAAGGCAAGAAAAGATAGCTATTCTGCATTAGTTCTTGGAAATTGGATGAGTAAGATTTATCATGATATGATAAACTTAAATGAAGAAAAAACTCAATATTCATTTACCCCTATTTTTATAAAATGATTTCTAACTCTATATTTATACCTGTATATATTCATATACCTAAAAATGCGGGTACATATATGCTTAGTTGGATGCAAACATTTAATAATTATTATCATTGCGAAATTGGAAAATTTGACAAAAAATATATAGCTAGTAATAAACAAATCAGAAAGTGTATAGTAGATTTAAATAGCGGAGGTCAGTGCACTTGTTGTGTTCTTAGCCCCAATAATATACATTTAAATTCTAATGACTTCAAATTGGAATTCGAATCAAATCCTCATGTAGACAGAATTTCTGAGGATATTTTTATTACAAATTTAAAATGTAAAAATTTACATTTATTTTCTTTTACATTTGATCCAGTAGGAAATTCATTTTTGAACAATTTCATCTTTGCAGATAAAGTCTCCGAGATTCTAAAGAAAAAACTTTGTTACTTTACAATATTAAGAGATCCTTTTCAGAGAGCACTTTCTTTATTTTCTTACTTGCAATCAGCCGATTCTATTCATGAAAAAACTCACAATATTTATGCTGGGTTAGATATTGAAACATATTTAAGGAGCTATGCAGTTGAGGATTCTTATGCTATAAGAGCTCTGTGTGGATTGCATGATGACCTCTTAATTACAGATTGCGATTTCAATCGAGCACTAAATGTCCTAAAAGGTATAAGATGTCATATTTTAGGCAAAAATAATTTGCATGATTTTATTGATGAAATATTCTTAACCTGTTATGGTATATCAACTAAAAAAATACCAGATTCTTACTTGAATTTAAGCAAAAACAAAACCACCCGAAAGGTAGATTTTAAATGGAATCAATTAAGTCAAAGCTCACAAAATAGTTTTCAAAACTATTGTAGGTATGATTATAAGTTAATTAAAGAATTATCCAAATGAAAGAAAAGTTAAAAATATATCAAATATATTATAAAGAAGATCATGAGGCGAATCTTGATAAAGATTTTGTTGGACTCAGGAATGAATTTCATTTTCCAGGATTTGAATCTGAAATCATTTTTAATTTTCTAGAAAACGAGGAATGGAAGGTCGATTCTGATTGGATAGGATTCTTCTCTCATTCTGTTGGGAATAAACTAAAGAATTACTCTCTAAAAACTATAGAGGAAGCTATAGATAAAAACCCAAAATCATCAATAATTTCTCCAGCAATAAATAACTACAAAATATTTCCAAATACAAAAACAGATAAAATTCACAATATCCTTGAAGACCACCCTGAAATCCAATTACCCTACCTCCAATTATTAAAAAATTTGTACGAACACAATATATTAAATAAAGAATTTGTCATGCGAGAGCTGACCTTTATCAAAAACCCAATTTATTGTAACTTCTGGATAGCCAGATCTGATTTCTATATTAATTTTTTTAAAAAAATCATAGGCCCGATTCTTGAACTTTACCGTTCAGATTCATATGTAAATTTTATAATGAATAAACAATCTTATTATATGAACCCTTACAAGGATGATGAAAATTTTGAAACTTTTAAACCTAGCAATGCCTTTATTCAATCCACTGGATTGGAATATTTTCCATGTCTTCCATTTTGCCTTGAAAGAATGATTAATTCAGTTATAATACATGACTCTATAAATAGAGGTTTATTTTAGCATGATTTTATTTTCCGAACAATACAAAATTATATTGATTAACAAAATTCCTTTTGATAATCGAAGTTTGGATCTAATTTCTTATATATCTTCATCTATAGATAATAAAATTACATGCTCAAACTTTCCAGATGATTTTATAACATTAAATTTTATAAAAGAAAAAATCAAAGATTTTAAAAGCTATAGATTTATTTATATAGTAGGAAATCCCTGGAAGAGTATAGCTTATAATTACGACTTTTTTTGTAAAAATGGAAATGGATATATTGCATATCACACTGGCAGAAAACAAGTTAAATTAAAAATTTTAAGTTTTGATGATTATATAAAATATCAAACATTACAACACTGGAAGCCTCCCTTTCTTTACATGGAGAAGTATTTCATTAGAGCCGAAAATTACAAAGAGGACATTAAGGTTCTAGGAGAATTAATTGGAGTTAATTTTAAATCTATTCCGCGTTTAAAATTTATCGATTTTAATTATGCGAATATGTACAACGAAAAATTATTTCTTGATGTTTTTGAAAAAAACAAAGATTTAATCGAATTATGTGGGTATAATTTTGAATGATTTCATCTGATACATTATGTGTATTTTACATATGCACAATAAAAGAAATTTTAAACGGAGATCTTGTCGAGAGTTTGGCTGGATTCCTGGAAGCCGAACCTAGCAAAAAAAAATCTATTGATATATATATTTTTGTCAATCATTTTGATGAAAGCAAGTTGTTTTCTGAATTAGAAGTTTTCAAAAAATCAATAAACAATAAAAAGCACTGTAATTCCTTAACAATAATCAATTGTAATATTGAAAAGGATGAAGATTTGTTTTGGTATCCTTGGCTTAGAAAAAAGCTGCCAGATGAAATTCCAGATCTAGGTTATACTTCTGGTGCTAATTTACTTTTCTACAAAGCGACCCAGAAAATGTTCGAAACTAAATATGAATATTTTTTGATGCTTGAATGTGATACCAGACCCTTGGGTGATTTATGGTTTGATGTTTGCGAGGATTTTTGTATTAAAAATAAATTTAATATCGCTGGAAGCAAATATAAAGGACAAGTTAAAAGTCATTATCAGTCCCCATATAAAGATCATTTAAATGGGGTAGCGATTTATAAAAACAATTTAGCTACAAAAAAAGCCATATTAAATTCTAAAAAATACATAAAAAATAATTTACATAATGATTATGGATATCTTAATTTTGACATCGCCTTACATCTTGTCACAAAAGATCTAAAAGAAAAAGATTTTATTTCATTAGATACAGATTTTATTTTGAATATTAGTGACCCTAGAGACTTTGTTCTCTCAAGTGAAGATATTTTAAAACAATACAATAATGGAAAGATTTTACATCAAAAGAAAAGCTTTTCCAGAGAGCCTGATATAAATGAATATAATATTCACTATTTCGAAAATAATTCTAAGTTTAGAATACCCCTCTATTTCAACTTAAACCAAGAAACAGACAGCTCTTGTCAAAAAAATATTTATAGAGTCTGCGATCAATTTTATTCGAACGATTCTGAAATTTCTCCTGATTCAGTTTTTCTTAAATTGAATTTAACTTCCAATAATTCTTGCACGCCTATTTTTTTAAACTTGATTATTTCTCAAAAACTTGTTGATCAATATAAGATAAAGAATTTTTTAGATTTAAATTTATTGATTGACTTAGAGCAAGAAATTCATATTTTATTTATCGAATGCAATCAATTTTTCATCGATAAATTCGATAATGACGTACCTCTTTACCTAGAAAAGATAGCTTTGTCATTTAAGGTTGGGTTTTGGCCGTTTGTTTTTCTTGAGAATCCTATGGTCTCTGCAGCATTTAAATATCAAAAATTGGGTTGTTTGAATAAAACATACCCATATATAAATATTAATTCTATTTTTTATATTTTTTCTGGTTATTTTTTCCCAAAACAAGAAAATCACAAGAAAGCATTAAAAATATTTAATTATATAAATATATACGAGCCTCCTCTATTAGATTTTATTTTTTCAGAAATTGCAAAAGCATTTCTGGGGATAGATTTCGTCGACTCTTGCAAAGATTATAATATAAAAATTTCTACAAATAAAAATATAGATGTTTTCGTGAAAGATCATTTTCATGAAGTTTCAAATTTATATCAAACTTCTTGCAAAAAAAGAGAGCCCCTGCTCGCAGCTCTTTCAAAAAATAAAAGCACATTAAATCAGGAAGAAAGTGTTAAAAATGCGATAGATTCAAAAAATGGATTGATATATATACATATACCTAAATGCGCAGGCAATTTTACAAAAAAAAATATAGGAGTTTTCTCTGGAGATTCGCATTGTAGATTCTTAGATTTAAGTAAGGATGATATTAAAGGCAAAAAAGTTTTTGCATTAGTGAGAAACCCCTTTGATAGATGTTACAGTGCCTACAAATATTTAATTAACGGTGGATCATCTAATAGTTACGATTTGGCCCATGCAGGTCATCTTTTAAATAATTTTGCTACATTTTCTGATTTTTTGCATCATGGAATACGAAATGCCAGCACAAATATAATACATTTTTTCCCTCAAATTTATTTTATTGAAGGTGGTCATTTTGACCATATAGGTAGAGTTGAATCTATAGATAGAGATATAAAAATTATAAATAACATCTCTGAATACAAAAACACAGCTGATGTCAGTAAAACGATTCCTGAGTCATTGGTTTACGATTATTCCGATGAAGAAAAAGAAATTGTATATAATGTATATAAAAAAGATTTTGAAAAATTAAAATATGATTTTTCTGGAAATTTTTCTGATATTTCAAGTTTTAATTTTTAAAATAGATTTTATTGTCAATTCATTTATTATTATAAATGAATCCTAAATGCGAATTTATCAAGTGCTCTTGCCCTTCGGCTCAAAAGATAAAAAAACAAGATGAAAAATATACTTTTAGATATATTGACGAGCAATTAAATTTAATTTATTACAATGTCCCAAAAGTTGCATCGACATCAATTACGAAGCTATTGTTTTCGAGAAGCCAATGTCTAAGAAATCCAGAAGAACCAATTGATAAATATTTTAAATTCTCTTTTGTTAGAAACCCTTTTGCTAGAGCTGTATCTAACTTTAAAATGTTTACAGGAAAGGCTGTTAATGAAAACGAAAAAATAAAGGTGGATCAAATGAAAGAATTTTTAAAAGAACCTGAAAAATTAACTTTTATTAAGTTCCTAAATTTCATCAATGAAAAGGATAATCATCACTGGCAACCTCAAAGCGACTTTATTCCCCCTAATGTAGACTTCGTAGGGAAACTTGAAAATATATCCAATGATATATTAATTGTTTTTGATAAAGCAAAAATTCAAGGGTTAACCTTGCCACATTTCAATAAAACTATAAAAGATAGTTATCTTGACTATTATGATGAAGAATCGAAATCTCTCGTTGAATCTAAGTATCAAAAAGATTTTGAAAGATTTGGTTATGAATTTGATAAATGAAAATTTCACATGGCAAAATTACAAAGGAAGGTGGTATGGGACCCAAAGTGGCCGTGGATAAATTTGTAAGCAAACATGGATTGGATTTTGATATTCATGGAACACAATATATAATATATTGTGATAAGTCATAAGCACAAATTTCTTTTTGTTCATATACCTAGAAACGGAGGGCGCTCAATTTTCAATGCACTTTTGCCTTTTTGTGACGAAGAAGTCTTTAAATATGAGCATGCATTCCAAAGCCAATATTACAATAAATTTCCAGAAGTTCAAAATTACTACCAGTTTGCTATTTCTAGAAATCCATTTGATAGGGTGGTTAGTGCATATCATTATTTAAAATCTGGCGGGATGACAGGAGATGACCTGAGTGTAATGCACGAATTAAATCTGAATGAAATTTCATTTCATGAATTTGTTCTTCGCTTGAAATATTTAGATATATCTAAACGATATCAACACTTAATGCCTCAAACCAGATGGCTTGATTATGATCTATCAAATATAGATATATTTCCACTTGAGGAAATAGGGTCTTGTCTTAATATAATATGTGAAAAAATTGGAATCGACAAACCCCATCTTAAAAAATTAAATTCAAGTAATCATGATAATTATGAAAAATATTATGATGATACAAGTTACAATATTGTATATAAAAAGTATCTTGAAGATTTAGTTGGTTTAGGTTATGAAGAATATTCAAAAAAAAGAATTAGATCTAGCTGACTTAATTCCAGTCTTAGACTCCAATAAACATTATAGAATTGGGGATTTGATATTTAAAAAGGGCTTGAGGTGGGAGTCGGATAGGAATGAAATACTTAGAAAACCCGATTACGACAATACATTTTTAAAAAAATATTTACTTTCTGTCGATAATGATGAGAAGATAAATAAATCAATTATAGCGAAATTAATTTCTGAGTCTAAAAAAAATCTTAATCTAGATAATAAAACTCTTTACATTAATATGCGCATAGGAGATTGCGTGATGGAGCCTTTTGGCGAAATAAATTCTGACAGAGCGTATGCCCATATTCATAAATTATTTATTTTTTATCCAGATGAATTATTCAAAAAAATAAAAAACAAAATTCAAAATTTTCCAGAAATCAATAAAATAAAATTTATCGGCGCAATGCATTTTGGTGATAATGAAAAAAATAATACTTGGAGGTTTAGCCAAGAAGCTGTAGATGAAAACAAATTTAGATTAAATAGAATTTTTAATGATATTGAGAACATTTTCAATATTCAGATTTCAGTTAACAAAAGCACTGGAATTGATCTCATGGATATAGATAATGACTTTATATCTCTTTGTAGTGCTAAACATGTTATTCTTGATGGAGCAAGTTTTGGTAAATTAATCAGGGAACTAAGAGTCTTCTTGTATTCAAATGAATGATTCTATATACAATATATGCTATGAATTTTCAGATGAAATAAAATATACTGATTCTGGTGCTATTTTAATGCTAATTAATCAAAAATACTTTGACGAACTTAAGGAGAAATTATCAAATTATTATTGTTATATAGAAATCAAGAGGTCTTTGCATATTTTTTATCTTCTATCAATCGAATGTGAGGTTTTTTGATGGGGGCTTATAGTATAAAACACAAAATCATATTTTCTCATGTGGCTAAATGTGCAGGAAGTACAATTATGTCTGGACTGCAAGAAGCTATAGGGGCTGATTTTCATAGGTGCAATCCTCACTGTGGTTTAGATGTTATTTTCAAAGAAATTAAATTCAAAAACGCAAACCCTCTAGAATTCAGGAGGCTGGTATCGGTAAGAAATCCTTGGGATCGGGCTGTATCCCTTTACCACTATATATTAGATGCTGAAAATGGCTACATTCAAACAATAGAAGGCAAAACAAAAAAAATATATAAAAAAAAGATAAATGAAGATTTTAATGAATTTGTAAAGCTAATAGAGCCGCTTCCCTCTCATTACTATGATAGATATCATTATATAATTAAATTTGAGGAATTACAATCAGGATTTGATAAATTTTGCGATATATGTGATATACCAAAAGTAAAATTAAGAAATTTCAATAAAAACTTTATTAGACCAAAAGATTATCGCATTCTTTATAATGATGAATCTGTACAAATTATTAGATCAAAATTTCAAGATATAATAGAGCGCTTTCAATATTCTTTTTAATTATAGTATAATATATTTTATATATTTTTGGTTTGGGTATTTGTGCAATTCTATAAATTTCCCAGTTTGAGGCTCAAATACATACCAATCTTTATTTGTAAATACTAAATTTAGCATATGAGCCCCTCCTTTCGGAATTCCTCCAAATTCGTGCATTTGCACAACAACCATACTTGCTACAGCAAATTCTTGGCTATTTTTCGACGCATAGGCGGCCACGCCAAATAAAGACTTATACAACATTGCGAAATTATCACAATCAATTGTTTCGTTTTGCATAATCGGCATAATTCCATTATGAAAGACTAAATCTTTAAACCATTTGTTGAATTTTAAGAAGAAGAAGTAATCAACCTCCTGATATCTATTGTCAAGCAAAATCATTTGAACATCCCTAGGAACTTCAATATTTACTGAATTGTGTCCTTTTTGGTAGTTAAAATGAAATCCAATTCGATTTCTATCTATTATCCTGTATTTTTGTTCATCTCCAGTTCTAGGTATGTCCTTGAGCTCGTCAAAGTCCTTATTTAAACATGCAGGCATAACCAATATAAATATTACGCAAATTATTCTAAGCATTTATTTTCCCTCCTTTTATCTTTTAATATATACTATATATTACACCTTTTCAAAAAATACCCCTTGGATTTTTTTTAAGTTTTTATATATTTCAATACAAATATTCATTCTTTTGTTTTCTTTTAATAGGGGGGGGTATATATAAATCTATATATAGTCTTATATAGTTTAATTTTCTTTTATTTATTAAAAATGTGTTTTTTTGTTTCGATATTGAAAATAGGGCCCCCCGCACTAAAAAAAAATTTTGAATAAGTCAATTTTTTTGGAAAATAGGGGGGGGTTCCCCCCCCCCTTGCGATTCAACCCAACTCTCAAGAAATTTCTTGAGAGGCAAATTTGATTGATAAGAT